>Ga0224508_10000240_pt1 | contig 55897 bp, 48 predicted proteins | sample SF_Jan12_sed_USG_4_FD_170157 | JGI IMG/M metagenome (GOLD analysis project Ga0224508, IMG submission 170157) | Sediment microbial communities from San Francisco Bay, California, United States - SF_Jan12_sed_USGS_21 | ecosystem: Environmental > Aquatic > Marine > Sediment | place: USA... | reverse complement strand
AATGTCTTTCGCAAACTCGTCCCAGCGGCCTGACTCGCCGGCAAAACCTTTCGAATCCGCCAGAGTCTCGGGAATCGCCATGTGCTCTTCGAACGCGATTTTTCCTTGCATCTCAGCTCACCGAAAATGTTGGCCGTAGTACACGATCATATCAAGGTGATCACGGCGCGATCGATCAGCCTGTACCAGCCGGAAATACGAGCGACTTGATCACGACGGGCGCAACACCCGAACTGTCCAGGATTGCGCCAATGTCAATGAAATCGAACTCGCGCACGACAATACCATCGATTGACACGATCGGATTCTGCAATCCGAGCTGTTCGTGGCAATGCAATCCGATCAGGCCGCCGAGATCACAGTCCGTCACCAGCACGATCGGCAAACTTTCGGCGACCAGCGGGGACAGGCCTCGCAGCATACCGCGACAAAAATCGTCGAGGCGTCGAAACGTTGCGGATCCAAGCCAACGGTAATAGAGCGCAACCGGTTGCGAGCCGCCCTGCAGATCCTGGCGTATAAGAGCGCCCTCGATCGCGGACGCAATCGAGTTCGAATCCAGGGTCTCCGCGCTCAACGGCAGGTCCGGGCTAATGACGGCAACGTTTTTTTGCGGCAACGCCGCATCGGGCATTACGAAAATCGTACTGCCGCTGACCTGCACCGTATACTGCGACGCACCGATGACGGTCGCGCGGATACGCTCTACCGGTTTACGAACGTCAACATCAAGTTCTGCGACTCGCGATCGCACGGCCGCGCCGAGTCGAGGCCCGAGGTCGCCGAAATGCCCGACGTCGCTGCTGTAGAAATACTCGGAAACGCCGCCCGAGAACATTAGCACTTTGGGATACTCCGTCACTTGCAGCGGATCGAGGCGCAGCAGCGGCCGCATTGCGTCATCGACAGGCTCTACGCCCATGGCCTGAAAAAGGCGATCGGCCATACGCTCGACGATGGCGTCAATACCGCGTGTGTCGAGTGCGACACCAATCTCCAGCTGGATACCCAACTCGTCCGCGAAATGCTGGCCTGCCTCTTCAATCGCGCTAACGCGCCCGGCATCGTCGAAACAAATCAATCGGGCCCCGACATCGATCGCAGTCCTGTCGATTATTTCGCCACCGGCGCAGACAGCGATCTTGGAGGTGCCGCCACCGATGTCGACATTCATGACTGTGTTGGATTCACGATCAGATAGCGCGACTGCGCCCGACCCATAAGCAATCAGGGCGGTTTCGAGGCTATCGCCTGCACTAACCGCGACAAACTTGCCGGTGTGCTCTGCGAACAACTCGCCTATTGCGCGCGCGTTACGGCGCCGCACCGCAACACCAGTGAGTATCAGCGCACCGGCGTCAACGTCGTCGATGTTGATGCCGGCGCGTTCGTACTGGCTGTCAAAAAAAGACTGCAGGCGCGATGCATCGATCGTCCGGTCATCCCTGTAGGGCGTCAGCATGACGTCCGACTCGAACAGAATCTCTCTCGAGCTGACAACATAGATCGTGTCCCGCCGCTCCATCAGGATCTTCGAAAAGACAAGATGCGATGTGGCAGAGCCTATATCGACGCCAACGCTCGTCAGCTCGATTTTGTCTTCGGTGTCGAGGGTGCGTTCGTGACTCGAGAAAAAAGTCGTTGGCTTCGAGGTCAAGTCCCTAGCCCGCAATCCCGTCGGCGCCGAGTTCAAATTCGGGCGGTATGTCATCGGGCCGCTGATAAGTCTCAGGTTCCATGCACGTCTTCGCGCCTGCCGATTCGAGCAGCGATTCGAACTCCTCCCGGATGTAGGGATCCTCCATCCAGTACGGAATCGACGTGCCGCCCTCGTGCAGGTCCATGGCCGTGTAATCGATATGCGGTGCGCCCGGCGGGCCCGGGTCACGGCCCGGATTGTGTGGTCCGAACCAGGCCGTGAGCCGCAGCGGCTCGGGAGAGACCGCGAAATGCTGGTGATACCAGCGCGCACCGCCGGGTGCGGCCGTGACCATGCCGCCCTGCGCGTAATCGACGCGCCGCACCTGGTCGCCGTGGCCGTCTTTCCAGGGCGTCGGACCGCAATGCTCGGGCCAGCTGTAGGTGTATCCCTCGCCTTTCAGGCAAATCAGCACGGCAGCTGATGTATGCGCGTGCGCCTTGGAGTAGCGCCCCACGTCGTGTTGGCCGATCCAGAGGTAGAACGTATTATCAGTCATGAACGGTTCGACGCGGCGCCAGCCCTTCGAGCGCCGGTTATCCAGCGGCAGCTCGCAGTTGATCGCATCGGGTACGAGATTTGTCCGCCGCATCGCGAGGCCGCGAACCGGATCCGGCTCCACCTCGGTACGCTCCTTGTAGAAGTCGTCATCGGCACTGAAACGTTCCGTGAACTCGTACGGGTTGTCGAAGATCGCATCGACGTTTTGCAACGCGTTAATCAGGATCGGCGCCGTCGTTCCTGCCTGTAGCAACGCAGGCTCGTTGGTGGCATTGACGATGCGGTGCCAGGCATTCAGCGGGATCGAGAACATCGAACCCTTTTGCCATTCGAATACCTGTTTCTTGTCGCTGCCTTCGAGCCAGACCTCGGTCGACCCCCGACCTTCGACGACGAGATAGATTTTTTCGAACATGTGCCTCTCGGGGTTGAGTGCACCGCCGGCCGGAACTTCCACGGCGTATCCGCCCCACTTGCCCTCCGTCCCGTAAAGCTGAAGGTAACTCCCTTTGCCGCCGACGCGCTTCCAGGGCTTGAGCGGCACATCGCGAATGTCTCGCATGCCGAGACCGCGCAACACGGGAATGCCTTCCGACTCCATGAACAGGTCGTATGGCGTCGGTAGTTTCTTGAACTTGCCGAAACCGGCTCGCTGCCCCTCTTCCGGCTCTCTCCAGTGTTCGTGTCCCATGGTTACTCCTTCATATTTCTGTTGTTCGTTGGGTAGTGCCGTGCGTCGCTGATCGCGTCCGCATACTCAGGCGAACAACATGCCGCGGAACAGCTGGTAGTCGAGCATCACCTCGAAGACCAGGTAGATGACCAGCGACGTGAGCAGCGCGACGATCGCCGCGACGCGGATCGACTGTTGACCCAGGAACGCGATCGAGGCGAACAGGTACAGCGGGATCGCTACGATAAACCCTAGCAGATATATCGCGCCTACTCCCGCCGCCACGAGCAGGACTGCTGCAAATTCGCGACCGCGCGATTCGGGCACGTTGACGCCGCCACCCTCCACCACCCAGCTACCGCTCTGGGCACCGCCCCGGACGATCACCCTGATGATGTCGATGACCAGCAGAATGAATGTGACCGCGCCCGTCATCAAAGGCACGTAGCGGGTGGTCTCGTCGAGCGTCATGTATCCGGCGACGAGATAGGCTACGACGAAAAACAGCGTGGCAACGGATGGCAGCAGGCTGCGCCTGAGTTCCTTGTCGTCGAAGCGATTCACGAGGCCTCCGTGGGCTCGCGCTCTGCGAGTCTATGCCGCAGGTACGGCACGAACGACCAGCAGAGGCTCAGCACGATCAATGCGACGAGCACGATCGACGTTGTCGATTGAAAGAAGATGCTCCAGCTGCCCTGACCGATCATCATCGACTGCTGGAATCCGCGCTCCGCCGTCTCGCCCAGGATCAGCGCAATCACCAGTGGCAGCCGCGGGTAGTCGAAGCGCAGCATGAGATAGCCGAGCACGCCGATGACCGACGCGAGTACCATGTCGCCGGGCTCGAGGTTGATCGCGTATACGCCGACGAGGCTCACGGCGATGACGACCGGGGCCAGTATCTGGCCCTTGACGAGGGTGATCGCGGCCAGCCAGCGCACGAAGCTGATGCCGATGACCGACGCGAGTACGGCGCTTAAGGTAATTGCCAGGATCAGACCGTAGATGTCCTGCTGGTGCTCCGCGAAGATCGTCGGCCCAGGTTGCATGCCGTGCAACATCAGGATGCCCAGGAACACGGCCATCTCGGCGCTGCCGGGGATGCCGAAGGCCAGCGTCGGCATCAGTGCGCCGCTGTCCTTGGCGTTGTTCGCGGACTCCGGCGCGATGATGCCTTCGATCCTGCCGGTGCCGAAGGACTGCGGGTCCCGATCCGCCTTCTTGGTGGTCGAATAGGCAATGAAGGTCGCGACTGTGCCGCCTACCCCCGGTATGGCACCGATCAGCGTGCCCGTGATCGAACCGCGGATGACGATTTTCCAGTGTTTCAGCGTCGCGCGGATTCCCGACCATACGCCGTCGAGCCTGACCGCGCCCGCGTCCGCCGCTACAGTGCCGCCCTCAATCGACAGGCGAATCATCTCGGCCATGCCGAACAGGCCTACGAGCGACGGGATCAACGGAATTCCGTCCCACAGGTAGTCGGAGCCGAAGGTGAAGCGAATCCCGCCGTGCACCGTGTCGTAGCCGACGAATGAGAGCATGAGTCCGACGCCGCCCGCGATCAGGCCTCGCAGGAGGTTGGCCGATGCCGAGATGGCGACGGTCACGATGCCAAACACCGCGACGAGGAAAAACTCCGGCGGCCCGAACAGCAACACGATGTCGCGCGCGACCGGTAGCACAATCAAGAACGTGAGTACGCCGAACAGGCCGCCAAGCGGCGAGGCGGTCGCGACAGCGCCGATCGCGTCAGCGGCGCGGCCCTGTTTCGCGAGCGGGTGGCCGTCGAGACAGGTCGCCGCGCTCGGGCCCGTGCCTGGCGCGTTCAGCAGGATCGCAGAAATCGAGCCGCCCATCGCGATCGCGCCCATGATGCCGCCCGCCATCGCGAACGCGTGGCCCACTTCCATGCCGTAGGTCAGCGGCAAGAGCAGCGCAAGCGCCGTGGTGCCGCCGAGCCCGGGGATGACACCGAACACCAGCCCGACGACCACACCCCCAAACAGGAACACCAGCGTTCCGGGCGCCAGTAATCCCTGCGCGGCCGAGAGCAGCAGCTCAGGCACGGCCGCAGGCCCAACCGCGGTCAATCGAGCAGGTCTTTGAACTGGTCATAGAACTCAGTCATCTTGGTAACGGCCACCGCGGTATCGACGGCATTCGCAGGGTGGACCTCGTTGCCCGTCGACTCAAGCCACTGTCTGAAGTTGGCGTCGTCCATGGCCGCCAGTAATGCGGCCTCGATCGTCGCCCTGATGTCGGGAGGCAGGTCGGGCGGCGCGCCCATGACCCTTACGACGCGAAGCTCCGCGAGTTCGGGCACACCCAGGTCGTACGCGTCTGCGATGTCGGGGGTGTCGCTCTCGGTGCCGAACACGGCGAGCGCCCGGATGTCACCGGAATCGAGGTATGTGCGCGCAGCCGAGAAACTGATCATCGCGACATCGAAGTCGCCGCGAATCAGGCCCAGGAGGTAGCCTGCGCTGCCCTCGTAGCCGGTGATGACGTCGTAAGGTATGCCGAGCCTCGCGTTGATGATGTTCGTCGCGACGAATTGCGTCGATCCAGGCCCCGTGGCCCCGTACGTCACGGTGCGGCCGAGCGCCCTGACGTCTTCGATCGACCTGAGCGGTGAATCGCCCTTGACCGCATAGACGTACGGGTCGTAACCGAGCGTCGCCAGCCAGGTCACGCGCGACAACTCGTAGCTTATCGGCATGCCCTGCAATTGCGGGATGAGAACGCCCGGCATGTTGAATATCCCGATCGTGTAACCGTCGGGCCTGGACCTGAAAATCTCGGTTGCGCCACGGCGCCCGCCTGCTCCCGGCAGGTTCTTCGGCAGCACGTTCGCGTCGCCGGGCAGGTGCTGCTCGAATCCCGGCGCGAGCGCGCGCACATAGGTGTCGAAGCCGCCGCCCGAATTCATTGGAATGACAATCGTAATGTCCTTGGCCGGATACTCGGCCGGCTCGCCACACCCCACGAGGGCGAGCACCAGGACCAGGGCAACCGCACGTACAAAGCTCATCAGATTACTCCGTAGCGCGAGAGCAGCCACGGAACATAGCCCCGGTAGAGCTCGATGTTGAAGCCGTGCTCGAACAGGAGGTAGACCAGGAGCGTAACGCCGACCGAAACGACCAGCGCGAGGACCGGGTGCTCGCGGGATATCCAGTACATCAGCACAAACATGAATACCGAGATGCCGACGTAATGCCCGGCGACGTAGATCAGCAGCAACAGTAATGCCATGAACGCAATGAAACGTAAGACGCTGTTGAAATCCCGGTTCTCGCCTTTCAGAGCATGCGTGAGTTCGTGTAACACGACGCGGTGCTCGGCCTGTTTGCGGGTCCTGTTGAGCTGTATGGCGATCAGGATCAGCAAGGGCACAATGATTACGAGCGGCGCGCGAGCCGAGATGAAGTCGTAGCTGAGCGCAGAAACCAAACCGCCGAGAACGATGAGCCCGATGATTGCGATGAAGACGAGCTCGAGCGCAACTTTTTTCTGCGCCGCCACCTCGTGCCCGCGGGCGTCTTTCAGGTCATCCGCCATCGGCATCCCTCTCCCGGCGATGCTGGACGATGCCCCAGATATTGTAGGCAAGGAACGCTACTGTGATGATGGCAAGCGTCAGCGGAATCGGGCGCAGGATGAAGTCCGGTCCGTCGAGTTGCGTTGCAAGGTACAGGTTCTTCTCGACCGCAAAACCGAGCACGAAACCGATCAGCATCGCGGCCCGCGAGTAGTCCAGTTCTTTCATCAGGTAGCCGATGACACCGAAGACCAGGGCGACGAAAATGTCGAACCAGGCGCTGTGCACCGCGTACGCACCAGTAAAGACTATAACGATCAGCACGGGCACCAGCACCGTACCGCGTAGTCCCGTCGCCCGACTCAGCGGATTGACCAGGAACATGCCGCCCAGCATGCCGATAAGGTTACCGATGATGATCGTGAAGATCATGATGAAGACGACGTCGACGTGGTAAGTCAGCATGTTCGGACCGGTTTCCTGCCCGAGCACGAACAACGCGCCGAGCAAGATCGCCATCGACGAACTGCCCGGTACGCCAAAAGCCACCGTCGAGGCCAGCGCGCCGCCCTCCACGGCGTCATTGGCAGCTTCGGAACCGATGACGCCCTCGATGTTGCCCTTGCCGAATGTCTCCTTGTTTTTCGAAGTCTGCTTGGCGTGCCCGTACGCGATGAACGCGGCCGGAGCACTACCGAGCCCGGGTATCAGCCCCATTGCGGTGCCGATCGAACTGCAACGCAACACGAGCCACCAGCGCCGGAATGCTGCAAGCATGCCGCGAAAGACCTGCCGCTGCGTCTCTCTGGCCGAGAGCGGCCTCGCATTGGCGCCCGTCAACGAGCCGCCGGATACAAATAACTCGAACATTTCGGCGATCGCGAACAGGCCGAGGATTACGGGCACAAGCGCGAGGCCATCGCGCAGTTCGAGCAGCCCGAACGTGAAGCGTTCCTGGTTTGTGACGTTGTCAACGCCGACCATTGCCAGCAGCAGGCCGAGCAGCGCGGCAATCAGGCTCCGCGTAATATCCTCCTTGCCGAGCACCGCGACAAAAGTCAGTGCGAGAAAAGCCAGTACAAAGATTTCCGACGGCCCGAAGAACAGCACGACCTTCTGCAGCACGGGCAATAAGAGTGCGAGTGCTACAGCGCCGAACGAGGCACCGAGAAAGCACGCGGTCATCGCGGCTCCCGCGGCCATCGCACCGTGGCCGTTCTGGCGCATCGGCACGCCGTCCAGCAACGTCGCGGCGTTTTGTCCCGTGCCAGGCGTGCTGAACAGGATCGCCGTCAGGCCGCCGCCCTGCGCAACTGTCGAGTGTGCGCCGAGCAGGAACGCGATACCGGCGCCCGGCTCCATGGAGTACAGGAAGGGGATGACCATCGCCATTGCAAAATGGCCGCTAAGTCCCGGAATCACACCGATAACGAGACCGAAGATCGCACCGACCAAGAGGTACGGAAATACGGACAGGCTCACGGCCTGCAAAAGGCCGCTGGTCAGTCCCTCAATGATTCCCACGTTACCGCTCCGCTGCCGTGACCCGGGCGGCCAGCCTACAGTTCGCCCAGCACGGCACGGACGAACAACTCGCGAATGTCATCGGGCATGATCTTCGACTTGGCGACGATGCGCGCCATTCCTTCACCCGATGCAAAATCCAGTGGCCGCTTGACGCGTTCGGCCTCGGCGAGAAGTTCGGGATCGTGCAGCGCCTGGTCGAACGCCTGGCGCAGGAATGCTACCCGCTCGGGATCCGTGCCGGGCGGCGCCGCCACGGGCCGGCCAACTGCGTGCAGGGCCTCCCACGCATCGAGGATGGCCCGTGCCCGGTCGGGATCGGCCGTCCGGTTCACAAACTCGTAGGCGAGCGGTGCGTCGGGCAGGTCTTTCGCGCGTTCCTTGCCGCTCTGCAGGACGATCTTATCCCTGCCCTGGTCGACGGCGTCGAGCGCGCTGCCCCAGGAGCCCCAGGTGCCGGCGATATTGCCGCGCAGCATGGCCTGGCGGATGACCGACGAACTGTCAAAGCCGTGGATGATGTTAAGGCCCATCTCGAACGCTTCGTTGACGATCACAGCATCGACGTAGGTGCTGCCGCCGAGGCCCGTCGCGCCGATCTTGACCTCGGTACCGCCATTCCAGATATCCGCGAACGAATCGTAGCCGCTCGCGCGCGTGACGACGAGCACACGCCGATCTGCGACGGTGCGGCCGAGGTACTCGAACGTGCCGATCTCGTAGTCTGCGCCGGGCATCCCCGCCAGTTCATTCATGACGAGCGCGCTGCCGTTGATCAAGCCGATCGTGAACCCGTCGGGAATTGCATTAAAGAGCTCGTTCGCACCCCGCATGCCGCCGGCACCCGGCAGATTAAGGATGTCGACGCGGGCGCCGGTGTATTTCTCGAGATAAGGCGCAATCAGGCGGCCATACTCGTCGTAGCCGCCGCCTGGGCTGTACGGGATGATCCACTTGATGATACGGCCGTCATAGACTGCCGCAACGCCTTCCTTCGGCGGCCCTTGTCCGGCGGGCGGCTCGCAGCCGATAACGAACGCCGCGGTGAACATCGCGACCAGTGTCGCGAGCCATCGGCCGGGGGACGCAGTCCGCGTTGTCGTTGTTGTTGTCATCGGCTGTACGCACTCCGAACCGCGGCGATCGAAAAAGTATGCAGCAAGAATTGCGGCCATTACAACAATACATGGGCCGAAACGATGTCGCATGTAATCATTTGTCTTTATTAGCAAAAATGCCCGCCGCCGCCATTTCGAAGCCGATATTTGCTATGCTCGGCAGCACGTTTCGAAACCCGGCTGAGAGCCGCCAAGGACTATGTCAGATCCCGTCGAAGACCCGTCCGACCTGGAGCCGGTAGGCCACTACCACAGCAAGAAAGACCGGATCTTCGTGCGCCCGATCCAGGGCGCCTACAACCTGACCGAGGAGCTCGAGCGCCTGCGTTCGATGCCGCGCGTTCGCAAGGCGAAAGACCTCAAGTTCGTTGATGGCCCGCAGACCTACAGTCGCCATTACGTCGAACCCAAGGACGGCATCACCCAGGCCTTTCACCTGCACCTCGAAGAGTACGGGCCGGGCGGGCGATCGCAAAAGCACGGGCACGTGAACGAGGCTGCGTTCTACATCCTCGATGGCAAGGGCTATGAGATTCACGACGGCGTGCGCTACGACTGGAAGGCCGGTGATGTCGCGATCGTACACAACAACTGCGTACACCAGCATTTCAATGCCAGCGACACCGAACCCGCCCGTGCGCTCGTGATAAAAACGAAACCGATGTTCATGTTTATGAATATGCTGTTCCAGAAACAGGTGATTCCAAGACCGACGACACCCGCACCCGGCGGTGAGGACTTCGAAGCTCGCGAGGACGAAGAAGACTTCAACCATCCGCCGGAGGGTTACTGATCATGGCGTGGGGTGAGACCACCGCCTGGCTCGACGGCACTGCGAACGACGCGCTCTACCAGGACATGCTCGACGACGCCGAGGCGCGGCCGGCACGCGATGCGCAACGCAAGAAGACCATTACGCCGGCCGAGATGCCCTGGGAGCTGTCGCGGCAGGGCATACTCAAGCACTTGATCAACGAGCAAATGAACACGCGCATGGAGACCGTTGACGCCTACATGCAGATCATCCCGCCGGGCGGCCGCTCCGGCCGACACCGCCACCTCGCCGAAGAGTGTCTCTACGTGCTCGAGGGCCGCGGCTACGACTTGCACCAGGACTGTGTCGTTGAGATTACGGATGATTTTCACTGGATTCCGGAGGATGAATTGCAACGGTTCGACTGGGAGGCCGGCGACGTCATTTACGTCCCGCCCAACACGATTCACCAGCATTTCAACGCCGATCCCGATCGTCCGGCCCGGCTGATCTCGTCGACGAATCGTATTTTCAAGCAATGCGGGCTCAACGACCTCGAACAGCTCGAGGACGCGCCGGAGTACAAGCCCGGCGTTACCGTTACGCCCGACTACGTGCGCTCGCTCCTGCTTGGCGAGACGCCCTGACGTCACGGCCGCCAGAGTGACGGCATGATCGAGCCGCAGGCGGGACCCTTCCACTGTTAGGCGCGCTCCTCGCACTCGCATCAGCCGCGAGCTTCGGCCTGAACAACGCCGCGCTGCGCCGCGGTGTCCTTACTGGCGGCGTGCTGCAAGCCATGGCCATTACGGTGCCGATGGGCGTGCCGTTGTTCCTGCTCGCCTGTGCGCTGTTCGGCGGCTTCGATTCGCTGGCCAATTTCTCCCTTCCGGCATGGGCATGGCTGACGCTTGCCGGCATTGTTCACTTCGTCATCGGGCGCTACGGCAACTACCGGACGACGCGCGCGCTGGGCGCCGCGTTGTCGGGTCCGATCCATCAACTCAGCGTGCCGATCGCCCTGGTTCTCGCGCTGATCTTTCTCGACGAGGCGCTGACGTCGCTGCGCCTCATCGGCTTTCTGCTCGTCATGATCGGCCCGCTCGTCGCCGTGCGCGGTGGCGACTACCGGAAACCCAATGACTCCCGCGAGACCTTTGAACCGAAGATGGGCGAAGGCATGATCTGGGGCACCGTATGCGCGCTGGGCTATGGTTCGAGCCCGCTCTTCATCGTGAAGGGTCTCGGTACGGAACGTTCGATCGTCGAGAGTCTCGCCGCCGGGCTCGTCTCATACTCAGCTGCTGCAGTGGTCGTTGCCGTGCTGATCGTCGTCGCGGGTGGCGCGGCGTTTATGCGGAGCCTCGACCGAACTGCTCGCAACTGGTTTGCGGCGTCCGGATTCTTCGTATTTCTCTCGCAGATGTTTCGCTACATGGCTCTTGCCGTGGCGCCGGTCACCGTCGTCGTGCCGATCCAGCGCTTGTCGGTCGTATTCCGCGTAATCTTCAGCTGGCTGATCAACCGTGATCACGAAGTCATCACTGGCAAAGTACTGCTCGGCATCGCGATCTCACTGGTCGGCGCGCTGGCGCTGACCCTCAGTACCGATGCACTGGCGCCATTTTTGCCACAAAGCCTGGAGTGGCTGGTCATGGCGCGCTGGCCCGCGCAATAGAGTGGGAGCGCTGTTGTACCTGTGGGAGCGGCTTCCAGCCGCGATCGCGGCAAGATGCCGCTCCCACACCGAGTCAACGCTCCCACACCGAGTCAACGCTCCCACACCGAGTCAATAAAGAATGACGAATACGGTGCCCAGGAATCCCAGGCACGCCGCAACGAGGACATCGACCGTCAGCTTCTCCTTGTTCAGGAACACCAGTGTCGAAAGAATCATCGTCATGAAGACTTCCATAGACGTAATCAGGGCGATCTTCGAGATGCCAATGTACTTGAGCGCCGCAAAGTAGCAGATCTGGCCCAATGAGCTAACGATACCGGCGACCAGGAACCACTTGTTGAATACGGTGAACGTGCGCTTCAGGTCGTCGCGATAACTCCTGATGAAGCCGGATGCCACGACGAAAAAGACGATGCCGGACAGCGCGCCGACCATCGTGCCGAACGCGGCGTCGGGTAGTATGTCCATGCCGTACTTGCGCGCGACGTAACCTGACGCGTAAGCAAGAGCAGAGATCGGGCCGAACAGGTAACCCAGATTCGCCATGCGTCGGAACAGGCTCTGCCGCTGGGCGATCCGCTCGCCCTCTTCGGCGAAAAACACGGCCTGCCTGACGAGTACCGCAAAACTCAGCAGAATGAGCAGCATGCCGAAGGCCATCGGCCCGCTAATTGTCTCGCCCAGCACGAGGACACCCAACAGCACCGAGAAAAACGGGTTCAACCGCTTGACTGCCGATGCCTTGATCGCACCGAGATGCTGAATCGATGCGTAGACCAACACGCGGCCGATGAATATCGTCAGGAAGCCGGCGAACGCGAACCAGGCGACGGCCTCGCGGTTCAGCTCCGGCCAGCCGCCCCGCAATACCGACAGCAACCAGATCAGACCTGACATCAGGAAGGTAATCGCGATCGACAGGAAAGCGCCGCTGCTGCGGCTTTTGCCGTCGTGGCCGCGGCTAACGGCGATGTTCGTGAGAGCGAACAGCGTCATCGACACGATGGCCAGCACTTCACCCACGATGCGTGGTCCGCTGAGATATCCCGTTAAAGACTGTAGGCCTCGTACGTCGACGGGTGGAACAGCTCATCGACCGACAGACGTCGCGCAGAAAGGCCCTGTCGATGGTGCATATCGCAGAACGCATCGAGGACGCCGCGATTTGCGGCGGCACCGTAGGTCCAGTAGTCCGCGCCCATCAGACGCTTGGCGACAGCCAGGTTGTCCTCGACGAACGGCATCGTGACCTTGGTTGCGGACGTATCGTTGAGCGCGTCGATCGCGAGACGCTTTGCATCGGTGAAGGCCTTCAGCAGTGCGCCAGGCAGCCACGGATGTTGCTCGGCAAGCGCACGCCGCACGCCGAGCAGGTGCATGATCGGGAAGATCCCGGAGCGGGTGTAGTAGTCGCTCGCCGCGAGGATCGAGTCCGTGAACAGCCTGCCGACCTGCGGGTGTCCCTCGCCGAAACAGCGCGGCCAGCGAGGCCCGATGAAGCCGTCGATTTTGCCCGTGGCGAGCATCTCGTTCAGGGTCACGCCCTCAGGCGCTGCTTCGATCACTATATTGTCGGGGAGATCCAGCTTGAGCTTTTCGGGACGTCCGGGCGTGTCCATGCCGCCCTGCACCCACGTAATATCCGAGGGCTTTACGTCGTAGTCATCCTCGAGAATGCCGCGTATCCACACGTTCGCACTCTGCTGGTACTCGGCAATGCCGATTCGTTTGCCCCTGAGGTCAGCGGGTTTGTCGATGCCGCGATCGAGGCGGATATAGATCGATGTGTGCCGGAAAGCCCGCGACAGGAACACGGGAATGCCGACGTAGTGGGGGTCACCCCTGGCCAAGGTGACGCAGTAGCTCGCCAGCGACAGCTCGGAAACATCAAAATCCTGGTGTCGGAACGCCCTGAAGAACATCTCCTCGGGCGACAGCAGCATGCAGACAGGCTCGACACCGTCGATCCGGACCCGGCCGTCGGCGATCGCGCGGGTGCGATCATAGTCACCCATTGCTACCGACAGCTGCAGTCTCGAGGTACTGGTTTCTTGCGTCTCATTCACGAGCTATCAGCCTAAAGGTTCGCTAAAAGGCACCGCTGATCCCGAGGATCAGTCGCGTGCCGTTGGTCAGCCGGCGAATCTCGCGAAACGCGACCGGCGAGAGGCTGCGTTCCGCCTCGTAGATGATCCGATCGCGATAGTCGGCGACGTCGGTGATGTTGTTCAGCGTCAGGCGCATCTTGATGCCCCACCAGCGGGTCGTCTCGATAAACGCGTTGAACTGCGTGCCCTCGTCGTATACCTCGAGCTCATTTACCTTGAACAGTGGCCGCTCGGCACGTTGCCGGTAATCCAGACCCCAGGCGATCTTTGCCGCCTCGAGGTCCTGACGGAAATTCAGCAGGATCGCATATTCGTTCTCGTTCCGGAATGCGATGTCCTGGCTGCTGCCGGGCTCGGATGACAGTACCCGGTCTTCCCCGGTGACAGGGTCGGTGACGGTCGAATCCTGCCAGCGCAGCTTGGCATCCAGCCTCGAGCCTGCCAGGCCGGTGGCGTCGAGCGGAATCGTCGTCTCGAGTTCGACGCCCCAGCGGCGGCCATCGCCGATATTTCCCGGCACCTCGAATTGCTCATCGCCGGGGGGCGGCACTGGCGGCACGAACGGCAACAGGTCCTCGACGTCTGCGATCCAGTGATGAAACGCCGTGATCTTGACGACGCCGAGTTCGCCGAAGCGCCATTCCTCGCTGAGCTGCGCGATCCAGGTACTTTCGGGTTTGAGACTCGGATTACCGAGCGCCAAGTCGTCTTCCTCGAACACGCTTGCGCTGACGAAGTCGGAGAAGTCGAGCTGCGACACTTCGCGGGCCAGACGCAGCTGCGTCTGGCGTTTTGGATTCGCTGAATAGGTCAGCGACGCACGCGGCTTGATGAATGAAAAACTGCGCTTTTCCTCAGCATCCCCGGTCTGGGTAATGGTCGACGTCTCGTAGCCGATGCCGTACTCGAACTTGATGCGGCCGCGCGTCCAGGTGTCGTTCAGCAGGATGTCGCCGCGCGTTTCCTCGACGCGGGTGTTGGCGCCCGGTACCGGTACGATCATGAGACCCATGCCGTCGTCGACAGTCTGAACAAGTTCGCTGTCGATGACATTGCGGGTTGCTTCGACGTTGAGCTGCAATACGTGATTCTCGAAGCGGCTCCAGCCGAATTCGAGCCGGCCGATCGTTTCTGTCGTCTTCGCCTCGGTCTCGGCGCGGCGAAACAGCGTTTCGTCGCCCAACTCGTCGAAGCGCCGCTGCGTCACCTCGGGCTCCTGGTCGAGTTGGAAGTACAACAGGATCGCTTTACCCGTCAGCTCTTTGCCCAGGCTGCGCTCCGCGTCCGCCCCAAACTCGAAACGCAGGTTGCGGCGCTTGCGCACGAGTCGGTCGGAACTTGGCAGGCTACCGGCCATTTGCGGGATATTGTCGGTCAGCAATTCCTCGGTACGGATCTCGGCGCCGAGGCTGGAGTTGACGTGCACGAGCGTATCGCCGACCTCGCGCGAAGCCACCAGGTAGGTGTTGGCGTTAAAACCCCAGCCTTCATGATCTTCGAAGCGCTGCTCGACCAGAGTCCCGGTTGCGTCATAGATGTCGCGGCGTCCCGGATCGGCAAACGAAGCCTTACGACCGTCGGCCCCGAGATTGTAGTTCCAGCTACCTGCGCGATCCGAGATGGAGATACCGCCGTTTGGCGCCAGCGGCGACAGCTCGAAATTCTTGCGCACACCGGCTTCCCAGCGAATTGCGGCTTCGGCTTCCTCGACCAGCACGAGATTGAGCACGACCGGCCTGCCGAGCAGATCGATCTCGCGCACCTGGCCACGAATCAGTTCGATCCGCTCCACCTGCGCGGCGGGAATACGCTGCAGTATCTGCGACGGCGAATCCTGCTTGGCGCTCGGGTACCGGTCGTTGATCAGCACATTGCCAACCGACCCGCCAAAACCGCGTTCGTCGCCGCCGTCGTCGAGCAGGAAGCCGGGCACCTGGTTAACCATCTCGAGTGCTGTATTCGGTTGGTAACGCGCGAAAAACCCGGCCGGATACGTCACGACGAGGTCTTCTCCTACCGGCGAGCCCTGCTCGAGCTGAGCAAATGCGCTGGACGTGGCAATGACCACGGTTACCGCAAACAGCCTGATTACCTTGCGCATGCAAGCATTCCTGCCAAAACGCGCGAAGCGCGCCATACGGCGCGCTTCGCTGACCCTATGCACCGCGAAATCGCGGCAGACCATGGCTAGAAGTTGTAGCGGAACTTCACACCGTACGAGCTAAAGTTCGAGCGCGACATCTGCACGCCGCCGTCGCCAGATTCACCCGCTATACCGTTGTCGCGCAGGTCAAGTTCGGGGAAGTACGAAGGTTTCGCTTCCAGCAAATTGCGGCCGAACGCGGAGATGACCCAGTTCCCGGCCTGCGGACCAAAACTCAGCGTCAAGCTGATATCCTCATGCTGGTCCATCCGAACGATTTCCCGGAAGCCGTCAACGTCGGTAATGAACCCGTCCGAGACATAGCCCTGGACGTTCAGGTTGACCAGGTATTCGTTCGCCAACGGGATATCCCAGTTGGCCCCGAATACGATTTTCCAGTCGGGTGTCTTGGGCGTCGCCTGCCCGGACCGATCAATTGTGCCCACAAAATCATCGGTGATCTCATCATTCGGATCTGCGTCCGCCTCGGCCTGGCTGATGCAGTCGTTACCTGTATCATCGGCAGTCGCGAACTCCACCTCCGTACAGGTAGTAGCGCCGAATTCCGTTATCTCGCCGTCCAGCAACGCGCCGCTGAAGTTCAGCGTCAGGTTGTCGCTCGCAGCCATGGTCAGGCCGAACTCGGCGCCACGCACGCGCTGCTCGCCTGCATTGGCGTTAAAGAACGGATCATCCGGATCGCTCGTGGCTACCGAGATCTGCAAGTCCTCGAACGTCGTCTCGAAGAACGTTACGTCGTAGCGGTAACGCTTGTCACCGAACGTGCCTTTCGAACCAAGCTCGATCGTTTCGGCAAACTCCGGATCGAAGCTGAAAGTGTCGAATACGTCGTCGCAGAACCCAATTGCGATCAGAGAATCCGAGCAGAAAGCGTTGATCGTCGTCACACCCGTGTCGAAGCCGCCCGCTTTGAACGATTCGGCATAGCGCAGGAACATCGAGTGATTCTCGTTGGGCCGGTAGCGTAATGTCACCTGCGGATCGAACTCCGAGATATCGAAGTCGCCGCCTCTGCCCGGGCCGTAGGGACCGCGCCCTTCGACGTCAGCATAGTCGGCCTCGAACAGGCCGACGGCCGCCGCGCGACTGCCAATCCACGACAGCGGCGTATTGCGGGAATCGCGATATGGGATCATCCAGAGGTTAGACGTGTCCGCACCAGGAAGCAGGAATAACGCGTCGCCAGCCGTGACCTGCGCGGCATCTTCGTGCAACGCACAGGTCGCGGGATCGGATGGCGGCGGATTCAGCTCATCGGAGACGACGTCCGGATCACACGGGCGCACGTCGTAGATCCACGCTCCGGCCCGGCCCGAGATGCCGCCTTGCTTGTCGATGTCGGTCCAGCGACCGCCAAGGTCGATCGAGAACTTGTCGTCGGCGAGGTTGATCGTGACGGTTGCAAACGCCGTATTCCACTCCGTATCTTCGTAGCCGCTGTTGAAGCGCCAGCCGCGGCGCACGTTCGGACGCGGGCTGTTGTTAATGAATTCCATATCCGTGCGCTGCCAGGCGTAGCCCACCATCCATTCGATGTTCCCCGTACCCGACGTCAGGCGAAACTCGGTGCTCGTCTGGTCGAAATCCTCGCCACGATTCTGGTAATTGAGCAGGAATGGCGTGTTGCTGTTATCGCGCGACGCCGTGCGCTCCATCAGGCTGAAGCCCGTCAGCCAGCTGAACGTGAGATTTTCGTTGATTTCGTATTCGAGATTGACATAACCATTGGTCGATTCGATCTGCTCGCCGGCATCCTTCAGCCCATCGGTCACGCCGACCTGTCGGATCAACTCGTCGACGGCCGCGCGGGTGTCCATGGCGCCGAAATTCGAGTTCTCCTCGCGGATATTCTCGGGCGGCGCGAAGAACGGCCCGCCATTGCTGATGCCCGAGTCGCCAAGGTCACTTTCGCAATTGGTCTTGAGCGGCAGGTTGCCAGCGGCCCAGCCCACGCCCTGCGGCGGGGGAGCCCAGATCGAGCGTTCGTTACCCTGCTGGTCCGGTGGCGCCTCGGTGCCATCCCGATTACGGTTGTAGCGCAGCGTGCCGTCGGTCAGGCACAGCACTGTGGCCTCCGGGTCACGATCGAGATCGGAGTATTCGACCTTGGCCCTTATGCTGAGGCGATCGTTGGGATTGACGTCGAGGATAACGCGGGCACCGAAGTTCTCGTAGGCACCGATATCGTCGCGCGTCGCGACATCCTTGATGAATCCACCCGCGTTCTCGTACTTGCCCGCAACGCGGATGCCAACCTTCTCGGACAGCGGCCCACCAATCGCAGCATTCGTGACATTCGTCGAATGGCTCGAGAACTCGGTGTCTACGTAGCCTTCCCATTCCTCGGTCGGACCCGCACTAATGACATTGAACGCACCCCCGATCGCATTCATGCCGAAGAACACCGGCTGCGGCCCCTTGAGGACCTCAACGCGAGCAAGATCCATGAACGCCAGCTTGACCTGCGCCGGGCGTCCGAAATGAATGCCGTCGACGAAGACCGGCACAGCCTGCTCGAGCGTCAGCGCATTGCCGGACGTCCCAAAGCCACGAATCGAGCGGTCCTGGCTCAGAAACCCGTCGTCATCTACGTACACCGACGCCGAGAAATTCGCGAGTTCGTTGAGATCCCTGTAGCCCTGCTGCTGGATCTCGAGGCCGGTCATGACTTCGATCGAAACCGGCACTTCCTGCAGTGACTGTTCGCGGCGTTGCGCCGTCACGATGATTTCACTCAGCGATGCGTCATCGTCGCTTTGCTGGGCGAAAGCGGTGCCATAGTCCGTGACGGCAATGGATGCGAAAACAATAAGTAAGAGCTTGGCTGTGTTAGGCATGTCTATCCCCCGTTTGACCTGCATGAAAGTCGCTAACGCCAATGCCGGGAGTCTTGCCCGGTCACCGACAGCAACTTCGAGCGGATGGCAGTCGTCTCTCGTTTGTACTTTTGTGGGCTAAGCAATTGCCATCACAGTAAAAATACCGCATCCATGGCGATTATTACAGCAGCTGCAGCAGCCGAAACAATTACGCAAGAAACAAAATATTTTGTACATCGTCACACCTTGCGCTTGCGCTGATCCGCTACCGAATAATCAGGGTACCAGGTGATGTCCGCGCCGGCGCCGAGCGTGCGGGTGCGTACATCGAGCATAAACGGCCGGCCGTCTTTCAGGGTACGCAACCCACGCTTGATGGCCGGCTCGAGCTGGTCGGTATTCTCGACGACGGCACCCGGAATGTTGTAGGCGGCTGCCAGCTTCGTAAAGTCGATGTCGGGATCGCCGAGCTTGCAGACGTAGTCGCGCCCGGCCTGTGCGGCGCGCCCGTTGCGGCCGATCATCTGCCAGCGGGTTTCCTCATAACAACGGTTGTTGGCGACGACCGTCATGACCGGGATGTCATAGCGTGACATCGTCCATAACGAATCGGTCTGACCGAACAGGAAGCCGCCGTCACCCTGGAGTGAAACTACCTGGCGATCGGGTTGTGCGAGCTTGACGCCGGCCGAGGCGCCGACACCCCACCCAAGCGCGCGGCCTTCGGTGCGTCCGATCTTGGTCATGCCATCATCGGCAAAATTGAAATAGCTGAGCGTCTTATGCTGCGTGCCAAGCTCCTCGACGACGATCGCATCCTTCTCCATCTGCCGGATAAGTTCGTACATCAGCCTTGGCCAGGGCACCGGCGAGCCTTTGCTGCCGCGGGCGGCGATTTCGCGCGCCCGCTGCACGCTCGTGGTGTGGGCCTTGCACTTCGCCATGCGCTCCTCGGTGCGTGCCCTGAGTTGCGCCGGTGTCGCCATGCTCTTCACGGCGTCGACGAGCCCATCGGCGACCAGGTCGAGGCGGCCGAGCAGCGCGCTGGCCAGCGCGGTGTTGCGACCGATCGACATCGGATCGACGCTTGCATGGATCACCGGATGGCCGCTCACCAGCGATCTGTTTCGAACCGGGAAACGCGCACCGAAATTGATAAAACAGTCGATCGGCTTCGGATACACGGCGAGGTAGCTGCGCAGCGCCGGGAGCTGGCCGAGATACAGCGGATGCAGGTTCGGAAAATCGCAATAGAAACTGCGGTGTTGGCAAACCGGGATCGCGAGCAGCTCGGCGAGTTTCACGAGTGCCGGTCGCCCATTTGTCTGCGATACTTCAGGCCCGACATACAAGAGCGGCGATTCGGCTTCGAGCATATAGCGCGCCGCACGCTCGATCTCGCGGGCATCAGGCTGCAGGTCCATTGAGATATTGAGCGCCTCCCCCGAGTAAATATCAGCGGTGACATTCGGCGTGTACATAACGTTACGCGGAATACGCACATGCGTCGGCCCGCCGGGCAATACGGTTGATATCTTGTAGGCTTTGCGTGTCCACTCCGCGAGTCGCTCGGGCTGCCGTGCCGTCCAGCGCCACTTGGTATACGGTGCAACGGCCTCGACCCAGTAGTCGACGTCCTCGTGGCTGTCCGTACCCTCACGATCCGTATCGGCGTGGTCACTGAATAGTACGAGGGGCGTGCGGTCCTTCATCGCGTTGTACATGTTTGAGCTGGAATGCGGCAGGCCAACGCGGCTAAACATGCCGTAGCCGGTCTTCCCCGACGCTTTCGCGTAGCCGTCCGCAATTGAAACAACCTGCCCTTCCTGCGTTGCCTGGATCAGTTGCAGCCCCGGATTGTCGACAAGCGCGTCGCAGATCGGACCGACGCCGGACCCATTTGATACGAAAAGGTACTCCGCACCAGTCTCGATCATTTGCTGCACGATAAGGTCGGCACCGGTGCCCGTAACGCTGCGCGAAAAACCCTCAGGCAAGGGCGACCCCGGCACCATCGGCTCTACCGCGGCCAGCGCAGACTTTGCCGATACTGAGCCGAAGCTCGCGGCCGCCATGCCGGCGAGAAACCCGCGTCTCGAAATTCGCCCGCTGATGAGTTCATTAACCAGTTTCTGCATTGTCATTGGTCCCGCCCCGCTACTTGTCTGTTGCAAAATTGTCTTGCAGGTACTTCACGAGATCGGCGAGGTCCTCTTCGTGCACCGGCGCACCCCGACCGATCATGTCGTAGACGACGAATTCCCAATCCTCTTTGGTCAGGTCGGCGAGAATCATCTTGCCCGGGGAATGACACTGCGTGCAGGCGAGCATCATTGCATCGCGTCCGGGTTCGTCCGGAAACGATTCCTGGCTTGCGGCAATCTGTACCAGTGCACCGCACCAGATCAGCGCGGCGGCGGCCGTCACGGCTGTGCGAATTTTCATCGGGACTCCTTCATTGGTCGGTTGCCCGGTAATTCTCCGGGTATACACTGATCCCGCTGTCGCTGACCAGCGCCTGCAGGCGTGCGGGCAATTGTTCGAGCGCCAGGTCGCGCTCGATCGTGGCGTACGCTTCGTTGAGTGTAGGCGCACGCGGCATCCTGTGTTCGTATACGGTAAGCACGTGGTAGCCGAAGCGCGAAGCTACCGGTCCGACGATCACGCCCTGTTCGGCAAGAAACGCAGCTCTTTCAAATGCGGAGCGAAATCCGGTGTTCCCGCGTTCGAAGCAGCCGAGGTCGCCGCCGTTGCCGGCCGATGACGCGTCGGTGCTGTGCTGCGTCGCAAGTTCGGCGAAGCTCGCGCCGGCCTCGAGTGCAGCAACGATGTTTCGGGCCGTCTCGACCGAATCGATCTGAATATGCCGGACACAGACTTCCTCGGGCGTCGCAAGCTGCTCCTTGACGTCGTGATGCAACGTGATGACGTCACCGGGCGGGATCCGGATCTCCTGCAACATCACCTCGGTCAGTAGTTTGACCGTCTCTTCGTCGCGCAAGACGCTTTCCAGCAGCGCTGCAGCGTCATTTGCCGGTGAAACTTCCGCAAGAAATGCAGCTTCCTCGTCCTCACTGCTGAACAGCTCCCCGAGCGCTCGCTCGACCTGCAGAGGCGATACCTCGAGCTGGCGACGGCGTGCCTCGCGCAGCAACACCACCTCGGTTGCGTACTTGTCAAGATATTGCTCACGCAGTTGCGCGATGATTACGGGGCCCTGTGCCGCCAGCGACATTCCCTGGCGTTGCGCGAGTATGTGTGCTGCAACATTAAAACGTTCATCGATCTCGGAGCGGGTGGCATGAAACTCGCCGAACTCGATGACTACGGGATCGCTGCCAGGCACCGGCATCGATGTGCACGACAGCAGTACCCCCAGGAAGATGGCTAAAGAGGCGCTGCCCGGACGCATGGCTATCGCTTACCGCGCGCCCGCACTCATCGACGCCTGCCTGACGAGCGGCTTGTAAGCCTCGTCCTGGTAGACGATCTCGTCGGCTTGCACGGTCATGATGACTTTATTGTGCTTGATCTCGGAATCCGGTCCGGACAGGTAGTCTTTGTCGAGGACGACAAAGTCGGCGTACTTCCCGACCTCGAGGCTGCCGATCTTCGACTCGGCATAGAGAAACTCGGCCGACTTGTGGGTGAACAGTTTCAGCGCGACGACGCGATCGATCCCCTCGTCAAGGCCGTAAACGGTACCCGTTCCGGCCACCTCCGGCACCTGCCCGTCATCGCCGATCTCGCGATTTACGTAGATATCGAGCAACCCGGGATACGTGCCCGGGTTCGGCAGCACGATCTCGGCCTCGCCGACGACATTCACGCCCTGTTCGATCAGCGTCCTGACGGGGCCAAGGAACGCATAGCCGGGTTCACCATAGTGCTGTTCGATGTTGGTCGGCTCGATCGCGAGGGCGCGGCGCAGGTTGATCGGCAGGTACAGGTTATATTTCTTGAGATCGGCAACGACGTCGGGCAGCGCACCGGTCAGCGTTCCATGCGCAAATCCATTGCGCATGTTTAGCACGTATTCCATCGTCAGCAGGCCCGGATTCTTTGCCATTTGCTCTTCGAGTTGCTCGACAAAAATCCTCAGCGCCTTGCTGCCGACGCCGTGGACGCCCGCGAAACGCCATCCCGAGCGCAGGCCGCGCATCAGGGCTTGTACCGTTGCGGAATTGAAATCAGGGCAGGTCTCAAGGATCTCCTTGACGCGGCGTTTGTCAACGCCGGCCTTGACAGGCAGGTCTTCGCCCAGGCAAGCGCGGTTGGGTGCGTCCCAATCGCCTTCACTGGACATGCCGTGCATCCAGAGCCAGGCGTTCGAGTCAATCGTCTGCCACAGCGTCCCCATCTTCTCGTAAAACGCCGCCGCCGAAACTCTGGCCATGGGCTGACGCGCCAGGTCGAAGCTGTAAGCAAAGCGGATCGGGAGGTTGCCGTCGCGGCGCAGCAGGAAGTTATATGCCGTGACCTGTTCGTACGTGTTCAGGCGCGAGCCGAACGCGGTCATTCCCGCCCGGTGGTAATAGTCGCCGACAAGTTGCTTGAAGCCGTAGCCGTACTGCTCGGGTGTCGGCTGCTCGCGCAACAACTGGTTCAGGTGCGCGCGCAGCGGGCTCTGCAGAATGATGCCGCGGCCGCCAGGGTCATCGACGCCGCGTGCCTGATTGTTAACGGATTCCACGAAGTCCGGCCAGACGTCGTTTATCTGCTCCATCGCCTTTTCATTGAAAAGCATGACCCGATGACTGGCGAGGGCAGTTGAGCCGATCGCCAGCGTGCCAAAAACGGCGAGTATCGTTACAAGCGCCTTCGATTGTGTGCTCCTCATCACTCGAAACTCCTGTCCAACTTGACAACCTCGTCGGTGATTGGCCGACCATCGGGTCCTGCCGTAACGTGAAACCAGATGTTTTTCTCGGGTGCGTCCATGATTCCTGTCGCACTCGACAGCACCAGCGGATAGTTGGGCACAATCTCGGAAAGATCGGATTTCGTGATGCGCACATCGGATAACTTGGGCGCACTCATCAGGGTCGACACCGATGCGGGCGTCGCAAAGCCCAGGACTGGATCATGCAGCAATTCGATATTGAGCCATTCGTCGGGCGTTGGGGTCGCATGGGCCAGCAACAGGTTCATCGCGCGTGCAACCCGTGCCATCGTGTCGTCCGGCGTCGCGCCGACATCCATTATCAGTACGTACCCTTCTGGCGTCGTTCTCAGGTTGTATTGCTCGCGCGCTAAGCGCTCGGACTCGGACATCGGGTGCACGTGGCTCTCGACGAATCCCGGTATGACTGTCTTGCCCTGCAGATCGACGACCTTCGTGTCAGGTCCGGCCATTGCAAGGATCTTCTCGTCCGGTCCGATGCCGATGATGATCTCGTCGCGGATTGCCATCGCCTCGGCGATCGTTCCCGGATCCGGACTCATGTCGTGCTTGTCCAGCGTCACGATCTTCGCATTTACATAAACAGTGTCAGCGTAGCGCAGTATTTCCGGCGGTAAGTCGCTGACCGACTGGGCCTGGACGCTGGCACTCGCGAGGAGAGCGATTATTCCCGCCAGCGCAGAAAAAGTATGTGTGAGTGAGCGATGCAGGTCCATCACATTCCCCCGGGGTCGTGTTTCTGATCTTCCCGATTACAACGAAAAGGTGTGAGCGAAGCAACGAAGGCATGGGATCTTTGTCGATCACTTTCGTAAGTGACTCAGAAACTTACCGCAGGAGTAATCCGTTACGCGAGTAATGAATGGTCCGCGCGCAATTGCCGCGACCGCAGTGTCACTCGGCATCCGCAGTCAATGCCGCATACAGGTCCATCCGGTCGATGTTCGATTCGAGCAGTTCGAGTAACCGGGCGACGATGCCACCTGCGTAAAATTCAGCAACGAAGTCGTCGGCGCTGGCCAGGGTTGCCGCGTAATCGATGATCGCAATACTGGCGTCGAGAGCGCGGCTCGCGGCAAAGGTGCGGCCGGCGCGCGGTTCGGCATGCAATGACGGTGGATACTGCACATTGATCCCCTCGAAAGCATAGTGCTCGAGGATCTCGTCGACCAGCTCTTTGATCATCAGCAATGCGTCCCTTTGCAGTGCAAGATCCGGAATCGGCCAGCCGTCGCGTCCAGCCCGCCCACGCAGAACATCGACCAGGACGGCCTGCACCCTGACGATTTCAACGCGCGCTGAGTCATTCGCAGCGTCGATCGTGAACGGATCCCAATTGTCACCGCCGTGTGGCCAAAGTTCGCAGCTCAGGAGTGCGCTCATCAGCCCGGTTGCCAGGGCTATCGCAAGTATCCTCCGACGTTCCACCTTCATCGCTAAACCTCGAATCCGTACCGCAGCAATCCGGCCATCAAGAGCACCCATAACAGGATAACAGTAGCGGAGCGGAAACCGCCGGATCCATTACCGACGGACTGCAGGCCGATATAGTCGGCGATAACTGCCGCGGCCGCAGCATTCTCGGCGCGAACGAACAGACCGGTTGCCGATTCGTTGCCTGCAAGCTCGGCCATCAACTCCGGATTCGGTACAGAAAAAATCTTCCCATCCACTTCCTCGAAACCGATAAAACCCTCGGCTTCATCATAAACCGGCAGACCCTCTGGCAAATCTTCGCGACCGACATGCAGCGCAATGATACGCACACCAAGATCGCGAAGTTTTCCAATCGCAATATCGCCGCCTCCCTGCGTGAGCGTCTGTTCGCCGTCAGAAACGACGATTAGATATTTCGGCCACTCGGGATCCCGGTATGTTTCCGGCAGGCTTTCGTACATCGGGACAACGCCATTGAGCGCTACATCCAGATCGGAACCGGCTTCGGTCAGCAATCCGGTCGTGAGGACATATTCGATAATTTCCCGGGCCAGCGAAAGATCGTCATCCCATGCGAGTATCGTCTCGGACTTCGACGTAAACGCGCTCACACTGACCAGCGCCGGGCGCGGAGCCGCACCGAGCCGGGCCAGCAATGGCAACAGGGTTTGCTGTGCACGCTCCAGCCGTGTCCGGGTGTCGTCACTGGCATCCGGATCGGGAATCGTTCCCATGCTCAAAGATACGTCGGCGGCGATTGCGAGCAGCACCGGCTGCGCGGCATCGTCAAACTCGATGCGGTCACGCCCGGAGAGGAACAGGAGTACCAGCATCAACGGCAAAATCGCGAACGTCGTGCGTGACGATGTTCCGGGCCTCCACAATCTGCGCCGCCACCAGTAAACGGCAAGGACGACCGCGACCAGTGCTATGAACGTTGCGTACACCCGGGCCGTCCTCAGAAGATCCGCTTCTCAGCCGAGATCGCCGCGCCCTCACCTTCGGCAGGACGCTCGGGCCGGCCTTCTGCGGCCTGCGGCGCCGCCGCTGCCGGCGGCAATGACAGCAGGAAATCGAGCAGCCGCTGCGCGAGTTGCAGATCCGGTTTTGCCGCAAGCGCCTGCCGCAGGTAGTTGATCGACTGCTGAAAATACTCGACCTCGGACGTTGCCCGGAACAGCTCGAACTGCAGGCGGCCGAGCGTGTAAAAGATTGCCGCAAGAACTTCGGGATCTTCAGCGGAAGCATTGAGTCCGGCCAACATGACCCGCGATGTGCCGATATCGCCGGTCTGTGCCAGGTACAGTGCACGATTGTACGTGACGGCTTGGCGATAGCCCGATCGCTCGGCAGCCAGCGGTGCGATCGGCCACAGGTACAGCGGAGGTCGCTTCAGCTCGGCAAGCAGTGCTTTATTGGTATCGGTGTAAATAATCTGTAGCCGCTCGAGCTGAGTGATTATTTGATCGCTCCGGGCGACATCCGCGCCAGCACTGGCCAGTAGTGCAGGCAGTTCCTCGCCAAGGGCGACAATCGCCTCGAAGGGCGCGGCTGCGAAGTGACCGTCGAAGTCGCTCCACGCTTTCGCAAGAGTGCGCTCCTCCGCCTCATTCCCGGACGTCGAATCAAACCAAGGCTCTATGTCCACCGCGAGCTGCCGGTACAGCGCACGTTGCGAATTTTCCAGCATCAACGCATAAGTGGCAGCACTCGCGCTCGCCACTCGTGGCGCGAACAACTGGTAGAAGCTCAGCGCCTGTATTGCCCCGGCAATCACGAGCACGAGCAGCGTGATCGCGAGCCGCCGGGCGGTACGGATCCGCAGATTGCCGGAACGCTCAGCCACGCCACGAACCATTGTCGGCGAACGCGAAATTACGCAACGGCAGCCAGAGTGTGCCCAGCATCAGTATCCAGGCCAGTAACAACCATCTGGCCAGTTCGAACAGTGGCCGCGAAAGGTCGATTCGTTCATGGCTCGCGTCCCGGTAGGCGTAATCCTCGAGTTCGGCGATTTCCGAAAACGCGTCGTCGAGAAAACCCTCACCGATGTCATCGATCGTGTACACGCTGCCGAAGGAGCGGACGGTGCTCAGGAATTCGGTTGCCAACAGCGACTGGCCATCCTCGACATTCGGCGTAATCCAGAGCAGGTAGAACGCGATATCGAGCCGTCGCAGCCGGTCGAGTTGCTGCTGCAGAAAATCCGTGTTGCGCGCCTCCGCGTCCGTTAACAGGATGATTGCCCGCCGGTTCTGCCCGGGGTACCGCTCTATCAGATCCTGCGCCTGCTCGAGAGCCCAGCGAATATTCGTCCCGAATGTGACGTACGGGTCCATGCCCTCGAGTTGCCGTCGAATGAAGCCGAAGTTCGATGTAAACCCCGACATCAGGTATACCATTGAATTGAAATAGATCAGGCTGACGCGATCCACCTCGCTTCGTGATTCCAGGAATTCCAGCAGGCTCTCGCGCGCAACCTCGTAGCGCCCGAGGTTAGGGATGTTTGCAGTGTCGTCGGACTGGCCGACATACAAGTCGGCACGCCGTTCGAACGTGGGCGGGAAACGATCACGCAGTAGTGCCGTGTCCTCGCGCATGGAGCGAGACGTGTCAACGATGACAAGAAAGTCCCGAGCCCGCTGGTCAACCTCGACGAGTCGCGTGGCCGAAATATTCATCAGCGACAGTACGAGCAGGGTGATGATCACGAGGCCCAGTGTCAGTGGCAGGCGATCGTAGAAACCGCCCGCCGGGGCGGTCAGCCGAAGCAGGCTGATATCGGGAAACAACACACCGCGGCGGCGCGACCACGCGAAAGCCAGGCTGCCGATACTCAAGCCGAGCAAAAGCAGCGGCCACCAGGTACCGACTGTTATGCTGCCCAACTCCATCCGGGTCTCTTGCCGCCGAGTCAGGCCCGGCCGGCGCCCTCCTGGCCGATTACGGATTCGAGCCGTGTCCTGAGTTCAGCTCCCTGCCCCACCGGGTCGTGCAGTAACTCGAAAAACAGTCGGCGCAGCTGTGCGTGATTTCGCGCAGCGCTGCTCTCTTCCGCTTCATCGTCGCTGGATTCGGCGAGGTCCAGCCAGACAAACGGGTCTATCCCGAGTTCGTCGTTGCAAAACCAGACGAGACAGCGACGCATCGCATCGACGAAGCGCACATCGTCGACGTCGCCGGTCTCGCGTACCAGCCGCAATTGGCGTTGCCACCGCGGTTCGGCTGCTGTCGCCGAATCGCTGCGGCGATTTCGAAATGGCCACATAATCAATCCTCCGGTCAATACGGCCAGGGCCGTGCCCGCTGTGATGACGGCGCTCATTGTGCCGTCCCTGCCGTCCATCGGCTCCGGGTAGCCTCCCGCCGGAAAATACGTTTCAAAGGAATACAGCTGGCCTTCTTCGTCGCGCTGCATTGTTGACGCGATGCGGAGCAGCTGCGGCCAGGGTGTAAAACGTACCAGCTGTGGCGCGTCCCCAGTGCCGGGACGATCGTCGAAAGCGACTTCAAACTGTGGCAGCGGATACTCCCGGTCGCCGGGGCACGTAGGCAGGTCATCGTCGGGACAACCCAGAACCTGGAAAATGAAGTTTGTGTGCACGTATCGTCGCTTATCGCCAGCCGTGCTTCCCGCCTGCTGGTTCCAGCTCGCGAGCGTCACGCCGGGCACGGATGACCACGCCGATGTAAACATCGTCGAGTCAATCTCGCTGATCACAATCCGGCCCGGGTCATAAGTGACGACGACGACCAGGTTCAGCAGGTCGCCGAAGTGCGCGATCTGGCTGTTCGCACTTGTAATGCCGGCCTGTATCGATATCGCATCGCTGCGGAAAACTTCGGGTGCGTAATCGGCAGCCTGCACGTTGCAATGCAACATCACCAGCACGACCAACGTCGCCAATTGCCGAATGCGGTTCAAGCGCATCGCCTCCGACGCCAGCGCGCCAGCTTGATCAGTTCGGGATAGACGTCGTGCTCCTGCCGGAGCAACAGACAGTCGAGCCCCAAGCGCCGAAACAGTTGCTGCAAACCGTGAACGCGCTCGCGCTCTCGTGCATTGATCGCGGCGATACGGCCACGAGTCAGCAATGTCATTCGATGGCGTTGCTGTTCGGCGTCCCAAAGTCGAATGGACCCGAGCTGCGAAGCATCAAGTTCGAAACTGATAATGGCAGGTACGAAGTCACACGGCAGCTTGCGCAATACGTCGCGCCACCCGGCGGGATCGGCTCCCGCAGTATCAGCCTCCATCGAACAAAAATCGGACACCATGAAAATAAGGTCGTCGCGGACCCTGTGTCGCCGACGCGCGCGATCGGAAAGCACGCTCAAAGGATCGACACTGACCGCCAGTTCTCCGTTACCAAGCGCCGACATCGATTCTTCCAGCTGTCCCTTGAGATTGCGTCTCGCGATCAGGTCCCTGCCAGCGGCGCTGAAGAGCGTTGTTCGCACTCGATCACTCGCGCGCCAGAGTGAATAAGTGAGCTGCAGCAATGTCAGGTTTGCCAGCGCGGCCTTGGGCACAAACTGCATAGACGCGGACACGTCAGCGTAGATCATGATCGATGCCTGCGTCTCCGCCTCCCACTCATTGACCCGCAACTCGCCAGGCGGGCTGAACCTGTCGATATCTCGAGGATTGTCCTGCCCCGGCTCGAACGCTCGGGTACGCAGAAAGCGCATGCCTTCGCCGGCGCGCCCGAGGGCGTGACGACCGGCGAAAAACGAAATTGCGGTAAGGCGTACCGGCAGCAGGACGCCGAGCGCATGCAGGTTGCGTTTGTCGAGAATCGTCTCGGTCGCTGCTGTGTCTTCCCTAGTAAGCATATCCCCGCTCACGCAGGATCAGGTGGATCAGGCCTTTCATGTCGACGGGGTAATTGGTTTCGATGCGATGCGTGAGCATCGGCACCGCGGTTGCGAATACGTCGAATGGCACAACCTTGCGGCGCCCTTGAAACAGCGCATGCGCCTTCAGGAGCGGCGGCCAGAAACTCGATGCACGCGAACTGACGCCACCGTTGCGACTGATCACCTCGCGGCCAAAGCCGCTGGCGTCGAGTTCTTCGTTCGGATACGAGTCGTCTGTCGGCCGTGTTGCGACGGTGATTGCATTCATCAAGTGGATTACGTCTTCGCCGAGCGTAACGTCGGTACTGACGAATTCCTGGATCTCCGCCAGCTCCTCGATCGACAGGGCCGGTTGCAGCTGTTCGATATTTTCCTTCAGGAACGCCTTTGATTCGCTGGCGATCTGAAACTCGACCTCCCGTGACGGCGCTTTCCATTCGATCTTGACGAGGAACCGTTGCTTGGCCGCAGCATCAAGTTCCCAGGTTCCTTCATGCGACAGCGGGTTCTGCGTCGCGATGACATGAAACGGTGACGGCAGCAGGTGCTGTGTCTCGCCGATCGTCACCTGGTATTCCTGCATTGATTCGAGCAGTGCCGACTGCGTCCTCGGATCGGTGCGATTCAGCTCGTCGAACAACACAATGTTATTGAAGATAGGCCCGTGGATCAGCTGGAACTGACCGCTATCCTGTCCTACGATCTCGGCACCGAGCAGATCCGAAGGTTTTAATGTGGGCTGCCCGGATATGCGACCCGTGCTGATACCCGATATCGATGCGGCGAGCGCCGTGGCCAGTAATGTCTTTCCCTCACCCGGGACCGATTCGAGCAGCACGTGGCCGCGCGCGATGATCGCGATGACGGTCGCGTCGAGGCCCGCCTCATGGCCCTTAACGATTTTTCCGAGATTAGCGCGCAAGGCCTGCGCCTTGATTATCGCTTCATCGAAGTTCAATGCCGCATCCCTGGTACGTCAGGGCTACGTTATGCCACGAGAGTGACGAATTAGCGACCTCTGCAGCAGAAGAAACCGTTTCATCGTTAATGATCGTTGCGAACGTCCGCGACAATGTGCAAGTTAGAGACCAGCGCGGACCGCCCGGAGACCGGCGTTGCACGAGCATTACCACCCCGATCCCGACCATACCCCCGACGGACATTACGCGGGCGATGATTTCGAGGGTCCGATCGAAGAGCATCCGCTTTGGCAGCGAGACAACGTCGTACTGACAAGCGTCGGAATCGATATCGGTTCGGCGGGCACCCAGATTCTGTTCTCGCGTATCCATTTGCAACGGCAGGCCGTTGACCTGTCGAGTCGATACCTCGTTATTCAACGGGAGACGCTGTTCGAATCGCCGGTGAGCCTGACGCCGTACGCCAGCGAAACACTGATCGATGCGCGCGCACTCGGCGAACTCGTCGACGAGGCCTACGCGGCGGCGCGCCTGGGCCCGGAAGACATCGACACCGGCGTCGTCATACTCACTGGTGAAGCGTTGCGGCGCGAGAATTCCGAGCCGATCGCCCGCATCCTCGCCGAAAAATGTGGCGACCTCGTCTGTGCCACGGCCGGCCATCACATGGAGGCGATGCTCGCCGCACACGGTTCCGGCGCCGCGCAGCTGGCGCACGATCGCGGCGAACGCCTGCTGAATATCGACATAGGCGGCGGCACCACAAAGCTCGGTGTCATCGACAACGGCCAGGTGGTGTCGACGGCTGCGATTCATATCGGCGGTCGCCTGCTCGCCGTAGACGACGACGGCAAACTCGAGCGCCTGGATCCAGCCGGCGGTACCCATGCCGGGCGCGCCGGTTTCGACTGGCAAGTCGGCGATCCGGTTCGCGAGGAGGATTTGGAGGCGGTGGCCGAGTCGATGGCCGATGATCTCGTGGCAGCCCTGACAAACGGGCTGTCGCAACAGGACCTCGACGACCTGTACCTGACCGATCCGATCGGAGAATTACATGACATCGAAGCTGTCGTCTGTTCGGGCGGGGTCGCCGAGTACATCTATCGGCGCGAGACACGTGAGTTTGGCGACCTGGGCATGAAACTCGGGCACGCGCTGCGGGCACGAATGGACGACGGTCGCCTGCCCTGGCCGCTCCTGCAAGACAGCCACGGTATTCGCTCGACCGCTTTGGGTTGTTCAGAGTTTACCGCCCAGCTCAGTGGCAATACGGGTTACATCAGTGATCCCGATGTACTGCTGCCGCGTCGCAACCTGACTGTATTGCGCCCCGCGTTCGAGTTTGATGAAGATTTCGATTCGGCCGTCCTCGCCGAGACAATTCGCCACCACATGATCAGGTTTGAAGTCGATCCGACGAACAATGACTTCGTCCTCGCGTTTCACTGGGTGGGCGCACCGGACTATCGCCGACTGCGTCGATTTGCCGATGGCATTGCGGGGGCACTCGAGGAACGTATAAAGGCAAAGAAACCGATCTACGTCATACTCGATGCCGACGTTGCCCTGAATCTCGGCGCATTACTGCACCGGGAACTCGGGATTCCCTGCGAGACGCTCGTCATTGACGGGCTTGCCCTATGGGATTTCGATTCCATTGACATTGGCAAGCTGCGAATGCCATCGATGACGGTTCCGGTGACGATCAAGTCCCTGATCTTCAATGACGTCGAGGATGGCGTGCACCGACGACAACTGGTGCATCATCCACGGCGAAATACGAAGAGGCAGGCAGATTCAGCGGCATGAATCTCGCGTCGCCGTTCAAAAGTACGTCAACCAGGACATTCCTGGTCATCCCGGTGCTGTTGCTCGCGGTCGAATGGCTCCTGCGGCGGGAGCAGTTGCAGCTGCAGCCATTCGGCGTGCCGCTGCTCATCTGGGGCTACCTGCAATACCGGCTGTCCGGTATGTACCGCACTCGCCTTGGGGGCGGCGGCCCCGGGTTTCGCAATCCGCCGGAGCGGCTCGTAACGAGTGGTATATTCGCTTTCACGCGCAACCCGATGTATCTCGGCCATTTGCTGTTCCTGGCCGGCCTGGCGTTGACGCTCCAATCCTATATCGGGGCCGCATTATTGTTGCTGCATATCCCGTGGTATCAGAGCCGGGTGACCCGTGACGAGGATCGCTTGCGTGGATTATTCGGTGCGGAATTCCTGGACTACACGCGGCGCGTGAAACGCTGGATTCCCTATGCGGTTTGAGAGCAATGGTTACGGAAAGTACTGCGATGACTGAGCCCGTGCTGACAACGGTCACCCGCCTGCAGGGTAATAACGACGCCCTGAAAAGTGGCGTTGTCTCCCCATCCGGATTCAATCTCGAGTTCGTCGAGATCCCCGTACTCGTACATGCATTCCGGCGCATGGTGCGACACCTCGAGTTCGATATTTGCGAGATGGCCCTGACGACTTATATTTGTGCGCGCGAGCACGGTGTGAAGTTCACCGCGCTACCGATCTTTCTCGTTCGTGCGTTTCACCATGGCGCGATCCTCCACAATGTCGACAATCCTGTCAGCGATCCAAAGGATCTCGAGGGCAATCGCGTTGGTGTGAACCGGGGCTACACCGTGACGACGGGCGTCTGGGCACGTGCGATTCTCCAGGATGAACACGGCGTCGACCTGGACAAAGTGACCTGGGTGCTGTCAGGCGACGAGCATGTCGAGGCCTATGAACCGCCATCGAACGTTGTGTCCATTGCGGAAGGCGCAACGATCGAGAAGCAGCTCGAAGACTGCGAACTCGTCGCCGCCGTCAACGTCAAGAGTGACAACCCCAGGTTGCAATCGTTAATTCCGGAACCGCTGGATGCGGGATTCGCCGCCTTCGAGAGCCGCGGGCACTACCCGATCAACCATCTTATCGCCGTCCGTGACGACGTTCTCGAGAAGCATCCCGGGCTCGCGGTCGCCGTGTTCGAGGCGTTCAGGGAGTCACGCGATATCTATCTCGACAAACTACGGCGTGGCGATATTGAAGACCCTGATGCAACGGACAAGCTCTACCAGCGCATCCTGGACCTCGGGGGTGATCCGTTGCCTTACGGTGTCGAGCCGAACCGGCGGGTGCTCGAGGAATTGATTGGCCACGCGGTGACGCAACGGATCCTGACGAAGCCGATCAACATCGAATCGCTGTTCGCGGAATCGACGTTGAGTCTCAGCTGACGCGGTCGAGAAATTCGATCAGCCTGGCCGGTACGTTCGCCTCGGTCTGCCCGTCGGGGAGGATGTCCCAGTACTCCGCCTTTGGCAGGCATTCCTCAAGGTAACGCGCCGCCGACGTCGCGTGGGCAATGTCCTTACCCGGTACAATCAATGCGGGGATGTCGAGTTCGAGCAAGTCTTCCGGCTCGGCCCCGGGCGCCGTATCGCGATCGATGAGTGTCCGCGACATGTCGGCAACGATGCCCTTGTACTCGTCGACGTCGAGCGACATGTAGGTTTCCGCAAACTCGGGTTCATTGCGAATGACCGGGGCCCACGGACCGATCCGCGGGTCCTTGCCGAAACCAGTATCGGTCTCCAACGCAAGCTTGACGACCCCGGCCAGTCCTTCCTGCTCGACGAGACCGAGGTGCTCGGCAAATCGGCCATGACCGCGCATGCGAAAGCGTGCGCCCCCAACCGGCCAGTACAGAATCATACTGAGCACAGATTCCGGATACCTGACTGCATAGGCGAGCACCGGGCACACGCCCATGCACCCGCCGAGCAGGTGGGCCGCTTCAAAGCCGAGGTGCTGCAACAATCCCCTGCCCTGCGCGACGTAGTCGTCCCAGGTAATGCGCTCGACGCGACCACCCGACTGCCCCGTCTCGCGACGATCGAAAACGATACAGCGGTATTTCTTCGGCAGGTGTTCCAGCAGTTTGATGCGCGCATAAACGCCGAGGGTGGTCCACTTGTCGAGCGAAGCGTCGAAGCCACCAGGCGAGTACATCAGCAACGGCGGACCGTCGCCATGGACTTCATAGTTAGTTTTGATTCCGTCGATAGTTGCAACAGGCATGAATACCCTCGCCCTCTACTTTTTCGGCGCGCCCTTGATTTGCTTACCAGCACGCACGTCCTTGCCGAACGCCTTTATTGCGTCGAACGCCGTCTGTGCGACGTTGGCGTAGGTTTCGACATTTCCGTCGAGGTGTTTGGCCGCGTAGCCGATCGCCGCATGCGCCATTCGTACGCGACCGTCGAGCCAGGGACCGCCGCCAAATCCGCCGATGACGGGAATGTCGACGGCCGCTGCCACCGCCGGCCCGACCACGGGCCCCGAATTCGTGAAGTCGAGCAACACAGCACCGGCAGCTTCGAGAATTTTTGCTTCCCCGACCAGTCGATCCTGCATATCGGCGGTTACCTGCGCATCAGCCGATGACAACGCTGCGTAGTCGATGCCGTACTGTAAAGCCGTGTGTGGCGTGATCCCGAATTGCGCCCAGACCGGCACACCAGCTCTGGTCAACCCGGCCACCGCCTCGGGGTAGTCGGCTGCACCGTCAAGTTTGATCATGTCGACACCGGCCTCCTTGACGAAACGGATCGCCGCATTCACGGCGGCTTCGGTGCCCTCCTGCAGTGGCCCATAGGGAAAGTCGCAGCTCAGCAGTGCATGCTCGGTCCCGCGACGCACGGCTTTCGTTACGGTCAGCATCTCGTCCATCGTGACCTCGAGCGGGTTTGGCTGACCCCAGAGGTTTACGCCAACACTGTCCCCGACGGACATGATCTCGACGCCGACGCGGTCGACGATGCGCGCCATTTGATAATCCCAGACGACGACGCCGACAATTTTCTCGCCGTCGCGCTTCATCTGTTGCAGCCTGGGAATCGTCACCTTGTCGGGCATACGCTATCTCCGGATCCGCGCGGCACCGAGGCCCTGCGGGAACTTCGTATTGCGATTCGTCGCAGTTGCGTTCAGTGTATCGTCTCAACGCCGGTGACGCATGACTAATGTTTTCGGCGAAGATAATTTCCTGCGTAATCGAAGCTGCACATTCGCGGCAGCGGCGATACAGTTAAACACAAAGCAATATCGAGATCGCGATTACGGCTCAAGGCACTAGCCGTTGCGTCTGAAGGAATGGCACTATGTTAACGAAAGAAAGAAACGATCTGATCACGCAGACGGGACCCGGCACGCCAATGGGCGACGTGTTCCGCTGCTACTGGCTACCCGCCCTGCTGGCGGAAGAACTCCCCGAACCCGATTGTCCGCCGGTTCGTGTCGAATTGCTGTCCGAAAAGATGATCGCGTTTCGCGATACCGAGGGCCGGCTCGGACTTATGGATGAACTTTGCGCTCATCGACGCGCCTCCCTTTGGTTCGGCCGGAACGAAGAGAATGGACTGCGCTGCCCGTATCACGGCTGGAAATTCGACGTCGACGGGAAATGCGTGGACGTTCCCTCCGAAGAACCGGACTTCTGCAAGAACATCAAGTTGAAGGCTTACTCACTCGTCGAAAAAGGCGGCATCCTCTGGGCCTACATGGGCGATCCCGACAAGAAGCCGCCGTTACCCGAGTGGGAGTTTGCCAATGTCGCCGACGAACAGCGGTTTATTTCGAAACGCTACCAGGAGTGCAATTGGTTGCAGTCGCTCGAGGGCGGCATCGACTCGAGCCATGTGTCGTTCCTGCATTCGACGAGCCTCGAGACCGATCCGCTGTTTCGTGGCGCGGGCGGCAACAAGTATAACCTCGGCGACCTCAAGCCCGTGTTCGAAGTCGCCGATACTGAGGGCGGCCTGCTCATCGGCGCGCGCCGGCTTGCTGAGGACGAGCAGTACTACTGGCGCATCACGCCATGGGTCATGCCGTGTTTCACGATGGTCCCGCCACGTGGCGACCACCCGGTGCACGGCCATTTCTGGATCCCGATCAACGATGAGACCTGTTGGGCCTGGAGCTTCGATTACAAGACGCACCGCGACCTGACGTCAGTAGAGCGCGCAGCCATGGAGGATGGCCAGGGAATTCACTGCAAATATGTACCCGGCACCTATATTCCGCTGGCGAACAAGAGCAACGACTACCTGATGAACCGCAAGGCCCAGCAAGCCGGGCTTTTGTACAGCGGCATCGAGAGCATTGCCATCCAGGACGGATCGCTGCAGGAAAGCATGGGTCCGATTTGCGATCGCACCAACGAAGTCCTCGCACCGACCGACAAGGGCATCATGTTGGCGCGCCGCAAGATCTTCAAAGCGATCAAGAATCTGCAGGAAAACGGCGAACTGCCCCCCGGCGTTAATCCGGAGGACCACCAGGTTCGCTCGGCGTCGGTGTTACTGTCGCGGGACCACAACTACGACGACGGCGCCCGTGACGCCACCCGGGTGAGGCCGGGCGAGCCGCACGTTTCTGTCTAACTTTTGGGAGCGGTGTTGTGGGAGCGGCATCTTGCCGCGATCGCGGCTGGAAGCCGCTCCCACAACACCGCTCCCACAACACCGCTGCCGCGGAACTATCAGGAGGCGTTCTGCTGTGCACGGCGAGTCCAGGCTAAGGCGCCGCCCACCAGCAACACGGCAATGACCGCCGCAACGATCCAGGTCATGGGCAGGCTGCCGGTAGCCGCTGTACCGCGGTCCGTTGCATCGGTCGCTACTGTCGCGTCCGCGACGGATTCAATCTCTTCCTGGGTCAAGGCGGCTTCGTGCTGAGCTGTGACGGCCGGATCGTCCACAGTAATAAATTCACCGGTTTCGGGATCGAAGACCAGGTAAACCGAGGCCTGCGTGTCCTCGTCGGCGGCATGCAGCACACCAACCTGCAGGCAGGTCAGGCCCAGTACCAGGCAGGTAACTCCAGCAACAACTTTCCTCATGCCACTCCTCGTGCGTAATGCACGTGATTATCGCATAGCCGGCAGCCTGGATCCGTGAGCGACGTGGTAGTTCAGTGTCCGGCCGCACCGGTCAGGAACGGTGGCACGACGGGCGCTTTGTTCCAGCGCCACAGGTCGGTCGGCGTGTTTTTCTCGACCGTCCAGTCCGCGGAGTCCGTATTAAAGCGCAACGTATTGCCGCGCAGTTCGTTCGATTCGAAAGCAACCTCACCGCCGATCAGCGTCATGACCGACGTCAGTTCGTCAAGGTCTTCCACCGGACCCGCCATGTAATCACCATTAAGGATCACGATGTCGGCAAGCTTGCCGACTTCAATCGAGCCGATCGAGTTCTCACGCCAGAGTGGATAGGCGCCCCAGCGCGTCATCATCAGCAACAATGTCATCCGATCGGGAACGGCTTCCTCGGGCACGCCCCAGGTTTCCCCGTCGATCTTGCGTGTCAGCCACATGACGCCATCCTCGAATGGCGAGTCGCGCAGCTCTCTCTGAATTCCGTACTCGCTGATGACCACACGGGCGCCGGCCTTCAGCATGCTGGCGACGGGTGCATTCATCGTCAGGTATTCCTCGCCATAGCCTTCCTTGAGCACCTTCGTCGGCGTGTCGGCAGCGTCGCACGAGAACGTGTGCCCGAGGCGCGCGGCAAGCTGCACCTGTTCCTGGGTCACCGAGTGACAGTGATCGCTCTCGATGCGCAGGGTACGGATCTTCTCGTCGGACATACCCGTTGCCAGGTAGGTCTGCAGCATCAGGTCGAGTGCGCCATCGCCCGAAACGTGCCAGCCGGGAATGCCCGAGATCCGTCCTTCGGCTGCGAGGTTCGCGAGCGTCACGAGATGTTCGGTGCGCCGGGCACGATTGCTAACCGTATTGACTGCCTCGATTGCCTCGATGTCCAGACCTTCGGGCTCGGGAGGACACTGTTCCCGCGCCTTGATGCTGTCATCGGCGGGAATCGAGGTACACCAGCCGACGCCGCCGGCGTCAATGCCACCGACGCTCGAGCCGATGCTCCAGAGATAATTGGAGCCATAACCCGTCCAGTCGCCGATGCGGCGATAAGTTTCCTTGATGTGCGGGCTGAACGGCTGCATCCAGCGATGTCCCCAGGCCATCCGGATAGGAATCATGTTGTTGCGCGCCAGATGTGAGGACGCGCTGAAGCCGCTCTCACATTGCAAGTGACTCTTGTGCGTCGTCACACCGATCTGGGCATTGGCCTGCAGCACTTCGAAATACCCCTTGATATAGGTGTCGAAGTTCTCTGGCTTCGCCGAAATGAGATCGAGACTGATACAGCGCGAGAAGTCGGTGTATTCGCCCGACCAGCCGAGCGCTTTGTCGCGCATCCAGTAGTCAGCCGGCAAGTCGTTGCCGTAATGATTCTCGACGGTTTCAATCGCCTTGCTATTGAGCACCGATCCACCGCGTGTGCTCACGAACACCGGGTTATTCGGCCCAACCTCATCGAGTGTCGCGCGGGTAATCGTATTGCCGAAGGCCTTGACTGCGACGCCGGCCGGATTCAATCGTGCCCGTATCCAGGACCCCGGCTGTACCTGGCGAGCACGTGCCGCGACGGCCTTGCTGACGAGATCGCCGAGGGCTTCGGGCGTGTCGGCCCGCAAAGATATCGTCAGAAGCTCCGGCATCGACTTGACCACCCACGGGAATGACGTTGTCGTCTCGTAGATGTGGTTGTGAGTATCGATCATTCCCGGAATAACCGAGTTCCCCTTTGCATCGATCACCTCGGTCCAGTCTGCAACGAGTTTTCGAATCTCGCTATTGCTGCCGACTGCCAGGATGCGATCACCCTGGATTGCGATCGCTTCGGCGATCGTAATATTGTTGATATCGTCGGAGTCTGCGGTAATCACCTTGCCGTTGACGATGACGGTCTCTGCATACGGCGCTTTGCCGGCGACTGCATTTAACGAAAGCAGAGACAGCGCGAAACCGGCGAGCAGCCGGACGAGTCCTGAGAAGATAGTTCCGGAAGAAGATTGCATCATTATTCCCTCTCGTAACACACCGGATGCGGGTGTCGTGTGCGAACCCAAGCTAAAAGAATCATGGTATGTTGTCAATTTGGCGGAGCTTGAGTTCTGCCTTTTAAATCAGCTAGTTAATGACGCCGGTAATCATTTCAGCTGTAGCGGCTTGCGGCCCTCGTCAGGGTACGCCGCGAGGCCTCGGCTTGCTAGACTGCCGATACGAACAACAACACTACGGCAACTGTTTCTGTGGATCTCAAGAGCGCCAGTGCAGCGATCCAGCGACTTCGTGACAATCTGCACCTTGTGATAAAGGGGCATGAGCGGAGCGTGGATCTGCTCATCATTGCGATTCTCGCCCGCGGACACGTATTACTCGAGTCGGTGCCCGGCGAGGGCAAGACGCTGCTCGCCAGCACGCTGGCTGCATCCATCGACGGCATGACTGCCGGGCGCGTTTCCGGCCAGCCGACGCTCAAGCCATCCGACCTGCTGGGCGCCGAGATTGCGTCAGGCGATGGCCGCAGCTTCGAACTGATCAAAGGCCCTATCTTCAACAACGTCGTCCTCTTCGACGAGCTGAATCGGACCGACCCTCGCACCCAGTCGGCGCTCCTCGAGGCAATGCAGGAGCACCAGGTAACGATCGGCGACAGCACGCACACACTGCCCGAGCCGTTCCACGTCATCGCGACGCAAAATCCATTGTCGCACGAGGGGACCTGGGAACTGGATGCGGCCGCAAAACAGCGCTTTCTCGTCAGGATCGAATGGGCCTTTTCGCCGCGCGAGGTCGAGTTCCGGATCGCGCGCGAAGCCAGAAGCTTCCTCAGGGACAATCTCGAGCGCATTGAGCCCGTCATCTCGCGCGCAGAGCTGCTCGCCGTGCAGGGCATGATCCGCGACAATATCGAGCTCTCCGATGCAATGGTGCACCTGATGAACGCGATCACCGTGGCCACGCGGCGCTCGGATCCCTCCTACCCGGCCGACGCTTTCGAAGCGGCCGGGCTCGGTCCCGAGGTCGTGAGCGTCGCCGGCGGTGCCAGTTCCCGGACGACGGCTTTCTGGCCTCCCCTCGTGCGTGCGCATGCGTTCTACCATGGCCGCAACAACGTTGTACCCTTCGACATCTTTGCGACGGCATCAGCAATGCTCAACCATCGCATCGAGACCAGCTATCCGGTCGACATGGATAAGCTCGTCGATGTCGTACTTGCAGAGCGTGGATATGCTTACGAGTTCGGTACCTGAGAGTGCGGCGTCGTTTATCGACCGCGATGCGCTGCACGCGCTCGGCGTACTCGTGCCGATTCACTTTCATCCGGTCAAGGTGCTTCCCGGGCGCCATCCGCTCGGTCGTCCCGGCGAGGGCATGCGGCTGCTGCGAACGCGCCCGTATATTCCAGGCGAAGACAATCCGCGCGACATCGATAAATTCAGCCCGCCTGGCGACCTGCAGGTTATGGAGTGGGAGGACGAGGCCCAGGCTTCGGTCACATTGCTCGTTGACCGTTCTGCGTCGATGGACGCGCGGCTGAAGGCGCCGCTGCGCAATGCCGGTGTGCTGCAGCTCACTTATTCGCTGTGGCGCGCGGGCGACCGCGTCGGACTCGTGATGTTCGATACTCGTGTCCGTCAGGAGATCCGTGCGGCAAATCTGCGCGAGCAGCTCGGACGAACAGTCGCCACTTTGCGCAGACCGCATCCCGCGGCGACTACGGACGTGACGGCAGCGGTCAACGAATTCGTCCGCCGCGACCGCCGTCGACATTCGAACCTGTTATTCGTGGTTTCAGATTTCCTGGTGCCGGAGGGCGACGGCTTTAACCCCGAAGTTGACTGGCGGGATGCCGTCAGCGAGATCCAGCAGAACATCGTGCCGGTCATTATTTCCTTTCAATTGACTGCTGAGAGCGAAGGCCTCCTCAAGCTCCGGGATGCGGAGGGCAGCGGTCGCCGCATTGCCTGGTTCACACCCGCCAGGATAAGCCGCATCAACCGTGCCGAGCGCAGCCGCGTCGCATTGCTTATGCGCCATTTTCGCGCAGCCGGCCTCGACTGCATGCACGTCTCTCACCAACGAGACATTTACCCGCAACTCACCCGGCTCGCGCGCACGCGGCGGCGCAGGAAGTTCTGAAGTGCGCTGCCGTTTCCGAATTCCGCCGACCCTGCTAGCCTTGCTGCTCGTCAGTGTTGCGGCGAGCGCCCGCGAGTCCGTGCCGGTCGTTTACGAGGACAATTACATTACGGTGCGTGCGGGCATCAGCGACGCAGGCAAGCGCCCGCTGCATCTCGGCGACGCGCTGCTGCTGTTCATTGCGGTCGAATTCGACGCCGGCAGCGTACAGGTCGAGAGCCTCGATGATGCCTGGTTCCAGCGGTCGCTGGCGAGCGTGAGTCCGATGCGTCTGCACGGCAGTGGCAGCTCGTCCACGGGGCAGACACCGGACGGCCGCGTGCAATTGTCAGCCTATCGGCAGCTGCAGATTCTCGGCTGCCCGGAATCCTCTCCGCCGTGCCCGGGCAGCCGGGCTTATGATCTGCCGCTGATGACCATCGCATACCAGCTCGGGGGGAACGGCAGCACGCCGGACAGCCGCTCTGCCCGCTTTCGGCCGTGGCCCGGGATCCTGTCACTGAGCTCCGCGGTGGCGATCCAACCCGGGGCCGGGGTGCGCCCGGGGGATGCGCTGCACGGCGCTGCCTACGCCGAACCATTACCCGTCGCTGCACCGGGACGATCCAAAACTCCGCTGCTCTTTGCCGGTATTGCGTTGCTGGTGGCCGGCGTCGCCGCCGGCCGTCGCGGCCATAGCTCGCAGCCCATTGTTGTCCGAAAGTCCACCAATCACAGTCGCTGGCAGGTTGCGCTCGAGCGCCTGGCGGACGACAACATCGGCGATGATGAATGGTCCGACCTCTTCCGGCGCGCACTGACCTGGTACTGCACGGACGTACTGGGAAGCAACCCGAATACCTGGATCGCTGGCGCAACGAATGGCACCGCCGGCGGACCGGATATGGGGCCCGCCAGGAACCTGTTCCTCGACGTACTGCAGGAGGAACGCATCGGTCAGGAGCGGCGCGAGGAATTCCGCAGCAGGCTCGAGGAATTGATGCAGGATTCCGTCGCCACAACCGGGAGAACCTCATGATCGATTGGCAGACGTTGCGCCTCGAGCAAACCTGGCCAATCTGGCTCGTATTGCCTGTCGCAATCCTGCTCTGCGGAATCTGGTTCCTGCGGCAGCAGGACCGGTTCCCGGATTTGTCACTCGTGCTGGCGACCCGCCGCAGCGCCGGTCTGGCCGACAGGTGGCTGCCAGTGAGCGGCGTCGCGCTGCTTGCTGCTTTGCTGCTGGTTATGGCCCGACCATCGGTCGTGTTCCTCGAAAGCAGCGAGCTCCTGGCCCGGGACTTCGTCATTCTCGTCGATACCTCGCGATCGATGCGCCACGATACAGCGGCGCGCCGTGGCGACTACGAGCTCAACTTCCGCCGTCGGGTTGGCGCATTCGCCGAGACCGTCGACGACCCGGACAAAATGCCGCTGGTCGCGCGCTTCGAACTCGCGCGCGAGAGCCTGTTTCGATTCCTGGCCAATCGTCGGCCGGGCGACCGCGCTGCATTGATCTACTTCAATGACAACGCCCAACCGATGTCGGCCCTGACCAACGACATCGGTTTTGTCACCGAACAGCTGGCAACGATGGATGACTACGTAAACTGGGGCACCGACATTGCCGACGCACTGGACAGTAGCCTGAATGTCCTCGACCGCTACCCGGGCGACAATCGGCGCACGCTGATCCTGCTGACAGACGCCGAGACCCGGTACACACGCGACCTGGAGCAGCAGCTCACGAGAATCGCTGGCACCGGCCTCGCTTTTTACCTGCTTTGGATAACGACGGACACGGGGGACCTGTCGACCGAGGACGCGAACCGCTTTCTCGACCTCGCGCGCTCGGTCGGCACAGTAGTCACCATCAGGAATCCTGACCCGGAGAACATGCAGGCAGCATTCGCCGACATCAGCCGACGTGAAGGCTACAGTTATGCGGAAACCCGGCGTCGGACCATCGATCTCGCGGCACCGTTGCTCGACATCACCCGCATTGCGCTGCTCGCCTGGTTGCTATGCGCGGCTACGCTGTTTCACCCGGCGCTCGGTCGGAAAACCTTCAGAATCGGGATACGTTGATGCGGGGAATGAACAGGGTGCCCTCGCTGTTGCGGTGGATCGGTGCGGTACTGCTGATCGCAGGTTTGCAGGCCTGGGGATTCCAGCGCCAGGCCTTGCCCGTCATTGCGGTCGCCGCAGAAGAACTCGGCGCACTGCGGCACGAGGTCACCGACAACCGGCGGATGAACGAAATGCTCCGGAGCCTGCAGTCATTCGCGCGGGCGACAGACGATGACCTGCAGCGGCGCCAGGTGGTCGAGCTGCGCGATGCGGTGCTGGATCGATTCGGCGAGGATCCGGCGGGTTCCGTCGCGGAAATCGCCAGCGTCGTGGCTGGCTTCGAGTCCCGGTCGGGCGCCGACCGGGACCTGCTCGCGGAATTGCAGCGCCACGCGGTACGCCTTGAGCGCATGTATACCGATCATTACCGAATCGCGATCGATGTTGTGGCGCACCCGGCCTGGTATCTGCAGCCGACTGCCTCATTCCTGAACAACGACGATGACCGCAATCGCTCCCTGGCACTCAATCGCGCGATGTACCTCGCCCTGGTCCGCGAGCCGGGCGCCGCGATCGAAATCCTCGATGCACTGCGCCGTGAGAGCACCGACGACGCAATCAACGCCCGCGCCCTGCACGTAGTGGCGCGACTGCAGTTTGATGCCTACCAGGGCGCAAAGGATCCTGCCCATTTCCAGGAGGCACTGCGGCTGTCGCGGCAATCCGTGGTCACCGACGTGCATTACGAACTCGGCAAGTTGTTTCTCGACTACCTCGTCTCAATCGACATGCAAAGCGTCGAGTCGGACGCGGAGCCGGTCGAAGGCGAGGGCAGCGGCGAAGGCGAAGGTGAACGCGGCGCGATCGCCGTCGAACCGGAGGAGTTCTAGGTGACCGGGCAGCTCGGACCGTATGCCCTCACCGCCATAGTGATCGTGACGCTGATAGTTGTTTACTGGTTTGCTCCCCGACGCCGGGCGGTTGTGGTAGCACGACCATTCGGCCTGGCCGCACTACTTGGTCTCGTCGCTGCCGGCATCGGTCTCAGCCTCTGGTCCGTGTCACTCGAACGGTCGACCTTGACCTTCGAACGACAGTCGAGCCCGCTCGCGATCGCAATCGCCTTCGACCTTTCGCCGAGCATGCTTGCGGTTCCCGATCCCGATTTCGATGGCCGTCATCCGCCGCGTTTCGAACGCGGCAAGAGGGTGCTAATGGAGTTCCTTGCAACCCTCGAGGAACGTCGCGAGCCCGTCATCGTGACCGTGGTCGGCTTCACGAAACGAGCGAGCGTAGTCATGGGCTGGGACCGGAGTACGGCGCAGGTCCGGGACATACTCGATTACGCCGTTGCACCCGATCTGTTCGGTAGCGCAGGAACGAGCTTCGAGGCTGCCGCGAAATCCCTTGGCGACGTCTATGCGATGCTCCCGGCCGCATTGCAGGGAACGGAGCGCAAGCTGGCAATTGTCGTCTCGGACGGCGAGGATACGATGCGCACGGCATCGTTCGGCTACGCCGAGGAGGAACTCGCAGCTGAACAGTTCGACACGATTGCGCTGCAGACCGGTTTCATTAACCGTAATGAGGGTATCCCGGTGTATGGCTCGGTCGGTGAATTCACAGGTTTTCGGCCGATGCGCGGCGAGCTCTATACGGTACCCGACACGACAGCGATGAGCACCCTGGCTGAGGCATCGCTGGGCCGGGGCCTGCACGTGCACGCTGAAGCTGGTGATGCCGCCGAGCGAATGCTCGAGTTCACGGTCGGTGTGGAAGACGCGCGGACCCCCAATGCCGAAGTTCTATCGACGCTTGGCCTGTTCGTGGTCGTTTTGCTGCTGTGCGCACTCATACTGCGATAAACAAGACCCGAATGCGTAGGCTGCGGCTAGCCTGTCTATGCCTGTCGCTGCAGTTCGCCGCCACAGCCGGCGCGCACCTGCCAATCACAATTGAGATTGTCGACGATGCGCTTGACGCAATCGAAGATGCGCGATCGGCGGCCGCCGCTGCGACCCGGACCGGCCGGAAGGCAGAATCTACCTACGCCGTCGCGACCAGTGCGACAAACCTCGTCGAGCTGCTGAACCAGGAAGTTAGGCTGCACGGTTTGGGTCAAAAGGAACTGCTCGACGAAGCGGTGACCAGGGCCGCGTTGCTCGACGTCGAAATTTCGTGGTCGGCGGATCACCAGCGATTTTTTTACTCGGGCGATGCCTACCACCGATATATCGACCTCGCACCCGACGGTCTGGACGCCGCCAATGCCCGATTCCGCCTTCTCGAATCGGGCTTCTATCGCGGGGACTCGGCCGACCGAGGCGAGCTCGCAGACCGCGCGGCTATGGCAGCCGCTTACCTGCAACGCTATCCCGATATCAGCAATGCGGAGCGGGTGGCGATGTTCCTTGCAATCGACTACCGCGATCTCTGGCGCTTGTGCCGCGCGGACGGGGACGCCGCCTGCACTGAGCAATACGAAGCATTGACCCGCGAGCACCTTGCGGCCGTCTCGGCCCGTTACGGAGACGGCCGAACCGGCGAGATGGCGCGTACGCTGCTCGAACGTTTCGAAACCGAATTGGCCGACCCCGATTAACGCGCTCTAGCGCGCTCGCCAGGCTCCGCCCGCTACGCTAATTCCCGCTCACGGCTGCCTGCTCGTACTCGGCGCGGCGCTTCTCGACTTCAGCCTTGAACTCAGCCTCGATCTCGGGCAGGTCATCCTCGAGCTGGTTGTTAAAGCGGAGACCGAGATTGATCACGATCGGCGGCGCATTGATCGCGAGGTACCGCGCCGAATCTGTCGGGTGCGGATTGAGGTGCTGGTGGTACCAGTAAATCGGCGGTACAAAGATAGTGCCTTCATGCCAGTCGACGCGCACGCGATCCTCGTAGCGGCCCTCGGGCCAGGTCAGCGAATAGCCCTCTCCCGACGTCAGCAAGATGAAGGCGTCGCTGCTGTGGCGATGCGCTTTCTTGAAAACGCCGCCGGGCATCTCGGATACGTGCATGTCGATGATCGAGTTACCCGACATCTTCCAATGCATGTTGGTCGTGCCCTTGCCACGATGGTCGTAGGCATCGAGCTCGAATTCGAGCGCATCCTTGACGAGATTGGTCACAGTGTCGTTCGACGCGACGTGTTCGCTGTAGGACGAGTGATCTTCCTCGGCGTTGTAGCGATCCGTAAATGCGAACGGATTGTTGTTCGCGAACTCCTCGTTGTTGAAGGAGTTCAGCGTGAACGGAAAGCTCGTAACGGCGACCAGCCGGATCGGTTCATCGCTATCGTTGAAGATCTGGTAGCGGACATTGAGCGGAATCGAATACAGCGTGCGGTAACCGAAGTCAACGCGCTGCTCACGCATTCCTTCCTGCTGGATCTTGATGTGCCCGGGACCACCGAAGAAGTACATACCGATTTCGAACAGCTGGCGCTTCGGCTTGGTCTTGCCACCCGGCGGAATCTCGAGGATCCAACCGTCGGTGATCTGGTAATCGGCCATCTTGATGTACAGTCCGTCGACACCCATGTCTTCCCAATGCTCCAGCGGCTCGGTGCGCGCATCCTGGATGAGAAGGCCCTCGAACGTCGGCATCGTGTCCTTGTTCTTCTGGAACCAGAATTCGTAGGGGCTGCGCCCGACCGGGCTTACACGTCGCATCGTCGGCCCGACCCACTCGAGGTTCGACCCTCCCTGCCCAGCCTGGACGGCCTCGATGGGCGTCTGTTGGGCCGCCGCTTCGTACACGAGCGACAAAGCGAACAGGATCGATGCCAGCAATTTCAATTTATTGGTCACAATGGATCTCCCGGGAGAAGAAACGGGGCACAACGTGCCCCGTGTCGCCGCTCAGTTGTCTAATGGCTTATTCAAACACGTACTCGAACTTGACGCCGTAACTCGAAAACGCCTGCGGACCGAGGAATTGCGAGATCCTGCCCTCCGGGAACGGATTCTTGTCCGGTTGGTAGGTCGGCCGCGCTTCGAGGATGTTCCGGGCGAATGCCGATACCGACCATCCCGCATCCAGGTTGCGGATGCCGATCATGACGTTCAGATCCTCGTGCGTATCGTAGATGATCGCCTCCGAGAAGCCCTCGACATCGACGATGTAGCCGTCGGAGAAGTAGCCCTTGGCATTGGCTATAAACTCGTAACCGCCGCCGAACGGTGCCGCATAGTCGGCGTCGAACACAAACTTCCAGTCCGGGGTGCGCGGCGCGGGCAAACCGGTGCGATCGATGATCGCGATGAACTCGAAGGCATCCTCGGGATCGGTCGGAAACTCTTCCAGCAAGTCCCCGGTTACAGGGTCCATCTCGTCCTCGTTGAAGAACTTGCATGGCTCTGATCCAGGGCTGGTCGCGTTGGCAAAAACCGCCTCGGCAATTTCAGCATCGGTACAGCCCGCGCCCGGGAAGCGCGTCATCTCGCCGTCCATGAACGCGCCCGAGAAGCCCAGGACCAGGTTTTCGGTTGCCGCGAAGCGTGTGTTGAACTCGATACCGCGGACGCGCTGGCCCGCGTTGCCGGCCGCCGAGGTCTGCTCGGGGTCGGTCGACAACACCGACACCTGCAGGTTCGGGAAGTCGAGTTCGAAAATGTCAACATCGAAACTAAAGCGGCCGTCCAGCAGCAAGCCCTTCATGCCGAGCTCAATCTGTTCGGCGTCCTCGGTCTCGAAGGTCAGCTCGTCGACATCTGTCGGGATCGAGCTCTGGCCCGTGTCGTAGCCGCCAATCTTGAACGATTCGGCATAGCGCGCATAAATGTTCAGGTTCTCATTGAGCGCATAGCGGAACGAAACCTGCGGGCTGAATCCGCTCTCGGTGAAGCGCTCGGCGTACGGACCCTCGCCGCGGTCTATCGCCCGTCGGTCGAAGTCAGGCGCGGTCAAACCGACCGGAATAGCATTGCCCGCGTTCCAGGCGAGCGGGATGTAGCGGGTCTCGCGGAACGGGATGGCATAAAGCAGCGCGCCAGCGGGAACTGGCAGGAACAACCGTGCCGTCGACGGGTCGACGAGGCAGTAGGTGTCGCGGCCGTCACGACCGCGGCCGTCGGCCATGCGGCCCTCACAGCCCAGGTAATCTTCTGTGACCGGATCCCATTGCACGCTGGATGGCGTCAGTCCCACGTCACACTCGACTGCCGGCGTGGCCGGATTGTCCTCGGGACAGACGGCAAATACCCACGACGCGGCGTAGCCCTCGACAGTCGCGAACTTGTCGACGTCCTGGTGACGGCCACCGACATCGATCGAGAACCGATCGTTGACATTAAACGTCAGGTTGCCAAAGAAACCGGTGAAATCGACCTCCTCGGTAATCGTGTTGAAGCGCTGCGACTGGCGGACGCTCGCGCGCAGGCTCGACGAGAACGCATCGAGCTCGGTGTTCTGGAAGAAGCCGCCGACTTCCCACGCGATCTTCTGATCGGGCGCGGACCGCAAGCGAACTTCGGTGCTCCACTGCTGGTAGTCCTCGTCGCGGTGCTGGAAATTTGTGAAAAAGGGCCCGTTACGATTGTCGAGTGCATAGTCGCGCTCGTAGTCGCTGGTACCGGTCAGCCATTCGAGCGACATCCCGGATTCGAAGTCGTACGCCAATTCGATGAACGTATTTAGGCCGTCGAGACGTTCGTAGCCATCAATGCCTTTGCCACCGATGGACCGGGTAAACGCATCAGAAACCGCGCGGACGTCGGCAAAACCGCCGTCAGCGCTGTGCTGGCGGACCCCGGTCACCTCCGGGGGTAGGTCGAATCGACCGTCGCTGACCAGGTACCAGCTTGGATCCAGCAGCCCGTCGTCATCGTCGTCGACAATGAGGTCACCGTTGCCATCAACCTGGGGCGGCAGGGTCCGCGGCGGCGGATCAAAATACGGCCCGCCCTGGCTCGTCGAGCGGTTAGTCTTGAAGCAGCCACCGTCAGCGGCATTGTCGAGCGGTATAACCGACTGCGACCAGGGCGTGCCGCCGGGGATGAGGGCGCTGGTTTCCTCGCCCGGCGCCGAACCCCCATCATCGAGCGGACCGTCGCGACCAAAGAGGGGCTCACCGGTGACGCAAGTGTAGAAGGCCTCGCCGCCCCCGCGAATACGGATGCTGTCGACCTTGGCCGTGATCTGCAGCCGCTCGTTCGGCGTGAACTGCAACATGATGCGACCGCCGGTGTTCTCATACTTACCGATGGGTTTGCCTGTCGCGACATACTTCATGTAGCCGTCGGTCGACTCGTTCATACCGGCGACGCGGATGCCCCACTGGTCGTTGATCGGGCCGCCGGCGCCGAACGTAAATTCATTCGTATTGTCGCTGGCAATTTCAGCGTTGACGTAACCTTCCCAGGTCTCGGTGGGCCGGCGACTGCGAATGTTGAATGCACCAGCTGTCGCGTTCTGGCCGAAATACACCGGCTGCGGTCCCTTGAGGACCTCGAGACCCTCGATATCGAGGAAGGCGAGCTTGACCTGCGACTGGCGACCGAAATGTATACCGTCGACGAAGAATGGCGCGGCCTGGTCGTGCGTCAACGTGTTGCCGGTCGTACCGAAGCCACGGATGGCCACATCCTGGTCCTGGACCCGCGGTTCGATCAATACCGTTGGCGAGAAATTCGCAAGGTCGTCGAGATCGCGGAACCCCTGGCGCCGGATTTCGGCTCCGGTGAACACCTCGATTGCCGCCGGCACCTCGAGCAACGACTGCTGGCGGCGTTGAGCCGTGACGATAATTTCGTCAAGCGAGAGAGCGTCCTGGCCATAAGCGGCGCGCGGTTGCATCAGAGCAACACCGGCGAGCGGCAGGATCAGTGAAGCAAAGGTAATTCGTTGGAAAACTTCTTTAGTCGCCATCGTCTATCCCCCCGTTTGGCGTTATAGGCCGTCGGTGTCTGGTTTTCTCGGCGCGCCGAACTGCGCTTTTTTTTCTTTGAACCCTGCGACGGCGCGCTGTTGTGACAATACTACTCCGCCTGTCAATCCACAAATAAGCCTTTCAAACGCAATAATTATTTGTAGGTACGCGATCCACGAACTTATTTCAGATGAAATGGTTGCCCAGCGACCGCCCTCGGCAGGCCCCGATCATCGAAAACGAAACTCGACCGAGCCGTTTTTTTGCTCGAACGTCGCCACGCTGGCACCGCCAGGCATGATTGAATCCAGGTCGATACCGAGTAGCCGACCCTGGTAGACCTCGCGCTGCACGTCCGGGTCATCGGGATCGATCGGCATGCCGTCTACGAAAATCGCCTCCACCCGATACTGAAATCCGGCCGGACCCGTGCGCTCGAGCTGGCCGACCGTCAGCAGATCGTATTCATCCATCGGCGAGATGAGACGTGCCGAGAAATTGATGTGGTCCGCACGCAGGAAAAAGCGGGCGTCTTCGACGAACGGAAAACTGTCGCCACCGACGAGTGCATTGAGCACTGGTTCCTGCAGATGCCAAGCCTCGCCGCCAGCATCGATCGCAACCAGCACTTCGCGCAGCCCGCGATCGGCAATGCGCCGGGCGGCCCAGTGAAAATACAGCACGAACGTCGTACCCCGCAGTTGCTCCCAATCCTCGGCAATGCGGTAGGCGATATAGGGCTCGGCGAATGGTGATACCAGACCGGGCGGCGGTTCGGCGAGCCGTGCCTCACGCGCCGCCGATGCGTCGCGAAACGGTACGAGCAAATCGGCGTAACGTCGCAGCGACGATTCCTTGAGGTGCAGCTGCGTGTAATCGCGACTCAATTCTGCCAATGCAAGCAGGTCGTCACCCAGACGACGTTGCAGCAACTCGGTGCTGGCGATGACGTCGATCGGATCCTGCGCTCCGGCCCAGAGTGCGCCGAGCGCGCTGCCGGCGTACACGTCGTAAAACCGAATTCGCTGGACTGCAGTTTCGGCCTGCGTGTCATACGCGGATCGCGCTGCGGCAACCTCCGGCTCCAGCGCGGCGAGTCGTTTTCCGACACTGTCGAGTTGCTGCCGCAACATTCGCGTGCTCGCGGTCGGGTCATTGATATCGTCGACAAAGTGCGCAAAAACGCCGGTCAGGTGCGCAAACGCCGGTCCCGCAACGAGAACAACGAGCGCCATTCCGCTCGCGACGACGAGTATCCGCAGGCGTCTCATTGGTCGCCTGTCCCTATCGCACGCTGGCTGGCAAGGCCACCGCCGATCAGTGCCAATGCAGGTCCTGTAACCAGCACAATGCCAATCACAAGCAGCGGCGATGTGAGTTGGCCGGCCATGAAAGGCAGTAGTGCTGCGATCGCGCCCTGGATAACCTCGCCGAGATAAAGAAACACCGCCGCTGCGAGCACCGATGAGAACAGCCCGAGCAAAAACGCCTCGATCAGGAACTGCGCGCGAACACCCCACGGTCCGACACCGACCCAGCGCTGGATCTGTATCTCGACTTCACGATTCATGATCGCGAGATGCATCGACGTCAGGCTCATCAGGAACGCGGCGACGAAAAAGCCGACGATCAGGATCACGCCCCCTTTTTGCAGGCCGTTCGATATGCGGTAGAGCACACGGGCAAAGCCCTGCCCCCAGATAACGTCGCCGACACCCTCAACCGCCCGGATCAGCTCCACGGTTTCGGCGCCCCGCTCGGGATCGACGAGCTCCACGGACAGGCTGTCGGCGAACGCGTCAGTCGGCAATGCGCGCATCAGCGTTTCCTGGCCGAACACCGGCGCGAGTTCGGCGTACACAGTCTCCCCATCGAGTAGCTCGACGTTGGCGACGCCGGGCAGTGACTCGAGCGCTGAAAGCAAGGTAGCCGCCGGCGTTCCTTCTTCGGCAAACACCCGAACCTGTACCTGCCGCTCGAGCATCGTCGCCACCTGGCTCAGGTTCGCATTGAGCCACAGGAAACCACCAAACAGCAGCAGTGTCAGCGTCAGCAGCACGATGGTTGCGAGACTCGCCCAGGTGTTGCGCGCGATTCCTTCGCGGGCCTCGCGCAGGCGGTAATAGACCTGCCACCAGTTCATGGCGCGCCGGCCTCCCGGCCCGTCCAGTAGCCGCCACTCGCGTCGCTGACAACCCGGCCGTGGTCGAGGCGCACGACACGTCGCTGCAGGCGATCGACGATGTCGGCAGCGTGGGTCGCAAACAATACGGTTACGTTTTGCTCGCGATGCACCGTATCGAGAATCTCGATCACCCGGCTGCTGTTCTCCGGATCGAGATCGCCCGTTGGTTCGTCAGCGAGAATCAGCTGCGGTCGATTGATCAGCGCACGTCCTATCGCGACACGCTGCTGCTCACCACCCGACAGCTCGCCCGGCATGCGATTCGCCTTGTTGCCGAGACCGACGAGCTCGAGTATCTCGCGGGCGCGATTGCGGACTTCGACCGGCGGCGTCGCCAATACCTCGGCGCCATAGGCGATATTCTCGAATGCCGTCTTCTTCTCGAGCAGGCGAAACGTCTGGAATATGATACCCATCGAACGGCGCAGGCGACTGCCGCGAACGCGCGTAACGTCATTGCCACCCACGTAAACATGTCCCTGGTCAGGCAGCTCCTCACGGTATAGCAACTTGAGCAGTGTCGTCTTACCCATACCCGATGCGCCGACGAGAAAGACCCATTCGCCGGAGTCGACTGTGAGCGAGACGCCGTCGAGCGCCGTGTAGTCAACAAGCGGGTAAGTCTTCGAGACGTTGTCTATCCGGATTTCGATTTTGGCGCCCTCTCAAATCTGCCGGCGCTAGCTGCGGCGGCTCCGGAAAAACAAAACGACGGCAAGAATCGCGACGATGGCCAGCAGCCAGTAGAGCACGCTGCGATCCGGGGGCGGCGGCTCTGGCGGTGATTCGGCCACCACTGCCGGCAGTGCGGCATCGTCAGCTGTTGCCGGCGTTGCTGATGAGCTACCGGCTGCAGGCGTGGGTGCCTCGCGCGGCGCCGCCTCAAGATACATCCAGTTGGCGTGATGGCCGCTGCCACGCACAAAGGATCGTCGAACGGTTCGGCCTTCCCATTGCAGCAAATCGGTCGGGCCGTTTGCGACGCGGCCGTGCGCATCCATTTCGAGCTTCGTTCCGCCGATCGTCAGGACGTAAGCGTTGCCATGGTGTCCTTCCTCGATCGCGATTTCGGTGACCTCTCCAGTGGCGCCAATCGTGAGTTTCTTCTTCTCGAGCAGGCCCAGGCCGGCGTCGGTATCCAGTGCGGCAGCAATCAGGCCTGCAGCCTCGGCCTTGGTCGGCGAGCGTTCCGGATCCGGAACGGCGAGACCGCCGTCGAAGAACAGCCGGTCGAGATCAGCGAGTGTTGCATCGCCCTCCAGGGAAGCGACAAAACCTCCCTCGAGTGCGGCGGCAGCCAGGGCTGTAGTGTCGGGGTTTTCGCCGCCACGCCCCAGGCCCTCGGCAAGCGCGACCCAGGTTGCCAGTTCCCGGATCGAGAGTTTCTTGTCCGGTTCGAACACGGGCGTCTCCGGAATGATACCGGCGCCGACAAGCACGACAATGTCGAAGCGTGCAGCCGAGAACTCGATGTCGGGAAACTGGGTCGCTTCATTCTTGATATGCGCCAGCGACCCGCCCGCAAGCAGCAAGGCCGTCGTTATGAAAGCAACGCGGATGACGCGTGTCGTTTGCCTGCTAATCCTCACTGTTCTGTCTCCTCGGCTCGGCCCGTAACTCCGGCGATTGCGATTGCTGCGGCATCGCGCACAGCCTCGATTTCGTCATCCCGGGCCACCTCGAGCGCAGCCAGGGCCGTGCTTGCGGGCGCACCGAATTCGCCGAGCGCCAGCGCGGCGACGCCGCGAACCTGCCACTGCTCGTCGGCAAGTGCGGCAGCCAGCGGTTCGATCGCGCTGGCCCGCCCCTTGCCAACGACGCCAAGGGCACGTACGGCCGCCCAGCGTACGGTCCAGCCGCTGGCCATCAGCAGTTCTTCGGCTGCCGGGCCGACGTCGATGATCTGGCAGGGCCGCAACGTTTCATCCTCGATTTCGACGAGGCCCGTTTCGGTCGCTGCGCGGCTCAATGGCGGCAAGGCACTCACGGCATCCGGGCCGATTTCCTCGAGAGCGAATGCTGCTGCTTCGCAAACCCGGGAATCCCGATCCTGGAGACCTGCCGCGAGTGCCGTGACTGCCGACTCCAGGTGCGGCTCCGCAACGACAGCACCGAGCGCACGGGAGGCCGACCAGCGTACGACCCAGTCCTTGTCATCGAGTGCCGCGACGAGCTCGGGCGTCGCATCCGCCGCCGCCCGGCCCATCGCCCAGAGCGATTTGGCTGCCGCCCACCTGGCCTGAATCGCCGGATCGTCGAGCAGTCCGGCAATTGCGGGCACAGCTGTCTCGGCATCTGCCCCGATACGGCCCAGCGCGCGGACGGCACCCCAGCGAACGGGCAGTGCCGGATCCCCGAGCGCGTCAACGAGCACAGGCACAGCCGGCTTGCCGATCGTTGACAGTGCCTCGACAACCTGTTCGGCGACGCCCCAGTCGCGATCGCGCAGCGCGTGGGCAAGTGCCGGCAAGGCATCTTCGGCGCCGGGTCCGAGCGCGCCGAGCGCATGCGCTGCAGCCGCGCGCAATTGCCAATCGTCAGCGGCCAGCGCATCCACGAGCTCGGGCAGCGCGTCGATACTGTGCGGTGCAAGTCCGGACGCCGCCAGCGCGGCCGAAGTGCGCACGTCGGCCGACTCATTTTGCAATAGCTCGCGTATGGCATCGATGGCGCCTGCGCCCGGTACAGCCTCGAACGCCAGCGCCGCGCGGCGGCGCACCACCCAGTCATCGTCCGCAAGCGCCGTAACGAGCCCGGGCACCGCGGCCTCGGATCCAATCCCGACCTCAGCCAGCGCCTGCACGGCAGCCCGCCGGACCTGCACGTCGACGTCGTCGAGTGCACGCGTCAGTGCCTGAATCGCTGTCGCGGCAGCCGGACCACTGGCACCAAGCGCAAGCGCCGCATCCTGCCGCGCCGTCCAGAGAGGATGTTCGAGTCGCTCAATCAGCGACGAATAGTCGCCCTCTTGTTGTGCAATCGCAGGGTTGGCGAGTGCGATCAGTACGAGCACGATCGTGGCGCAA
>Ga0224508_10000239_pt1 | contig 55978 bp, 92 predicted proteins | sample SF_Jan12_sed_USG_4_FD_170157 | JGI IMG/M metagenome (GOLD analysis project Ga0224508, IMG submission 170157) | Sediment microbial communities from San Francisco Bay, California, United States - SF_Jan12_sed_USGS_21 | ecosystem: Environmental > Aquatic > Marine > Sediment | place: USA... | reverse complement strand
CGAGCTGGGCATCAGCTATCGTGGCCATGTCCTGCCCCATGACGGAGCCAACCGCGACCGCAACAGCGGCGAGAGCACCGAGAACTGCGTCAAGCGCTTGACCGGCCAACCCGTGCGTGTGATGGCGCGCGGTGACCCTATTCTCGGCATCAATGAGATTCGAAATATCTTTCCGTTCTTCGAATTCGACGAAATCGAATGTGCCGAAGGCCTGCGTGCGCTCAAGGCCTATCAATGGGATCGGGACGAAAAGCGCGAGGTCAATCGGCGACCGAATCATAATTGGAGTTCGCACTACGCCGATGCACTTAGAAGTTCGGCATTCTTCAAGCTGTCGATGCTGGGCACCAAGGGCAAGGTAGCAGGCGGGTTTTGACATCCCCGCCCTAGCATCAGGGTAAGCCCCGCCCTGCCATTCCGATGCTTGACAAGCTTGTCTTTTATCCATACACTTGCTTTATGGGTAAACCGTAGTGCAGGTAGGAGATGAGACATGCACGTAATCCTTATAGATAACGGCAGCGGTTACATTTTTGGAGATAGCCGCGACTTGGTCGGTTATAGCAACAGCGATTACAGCGACGCCGAAAAGGCTGGAATTGCCGCCGCTAAATTGATCGATTCTGATATAGGCGAGCATGGAAGAAGCTACGATTTCCAACGCAATAACCCAGCAGACACGCGCACCGGCTACCACGTCTATCGAGTAGACGTGCGTGGCAGCGAAGCTGTCACAGTGGTCCGAGACGGACAGGATCAAGAGACGATCGACGAGGTCGAGGCCCTTTGTGAATATGAGGGTTTTGTGACCGCTGAGGCAGGGTAACCGGCAATGAACATCTTCCAGGATAAGCACTACACCACGCGTGACGGCATGCTTGCGGCCATCGTGCAGCGCTGGCTGACGCGCGGCGCTCTCGACAAAAGCATGGCCTCGATCGAGCAGCGGCTGATCAGCGACAGCGACGACGTGCTCGCGGCCGAGTGCCTTGGCAAGTACAGGCTGAAGGACATAGACGAGGCTGAGCTGGAAGCCGCCTTCGCTACTTATCGCTCGGGCTTCCGCCCGGCCAACAGCTTCGACGATGCGCTGACGCGTGCGCAGGGCCGTCCGGTCTTGCCGCGAGTTCCAGGCGCTTTCAAATAGGAGTCCACCATGGCCAGCACCACCAGAAGCAAGCATCACAAGGCGCATCTGACGGCCGCGATCTCATGCAACGAGATCCAGATCTACCCGATCAACGCCAACGTCAAGACGGCATCGCCGCTGATGACCGTCAATGTCAGCCACATCAACCTAATAAGCGACAGTCTCGCGGCGTTGGCCGTGTCCACGCTGTTGGATGCGCTTGACCAGAAGGTCGAGCAGGCACTGGAACTGAATAGGAAGGTGGAACATGGCTAGAGCCAAGGTCACCCATAGCACCGACAGCTGCGTGATCGTATTCGAGGGCGACCGCAAGCACCCCGAGCCTTCGACCGCAGCAATCGAGTTCCCCGGCGGCAACGTCGAGGTCACGCGCACGTCTGACGGCACCTATTGGGCGCATATCGCGGTTTATCGTGACCGCACCCATGAGGGTGGCCCCGTCAAAGGTGAGATCATCGACAGCCGCATCGACTATGACCATGACGGCTATAAGAAAGCCTCGATCAAGATCCCTGACATCCCCCACGGCGAGCACGTCCAGCACATCGCGATCAAGGTGGCCAGGTCATGAGCCGGATCATCAACAGCAAGCGCCATCAGGCTGAGGTTATTGCCTCCTATAGCGTGATCACAGCTCGGATATACCCATCTGGGGTCAACATAAAGAAAGCGATCCCGCTGATCATAATGAACGTCAGCACGTTGCACCCAACGGCGGACAGCCTGATGGCACGCTCGCTTGCTGTGCTGATGGATGATCTTGACAGCGCGGTCGATAAAGATGGGAAGGAACGGTCATGACCATCACTCGTGAGACCATCACCCACCTCGGCGCGCTGGTGCTGTGCGACTGGTGCAATGAAGATTGGACGTCAAGCGATCAGTCCGGCGGCTTCATCTTCGGCGCGAAGGCCACCTGCCCGAACTGCGCACCAGGCTTGGAGGCCGATGCCAAGCGCTTTAACGAGCTTGACCACATCAAGGCGCGCTGCCCGGCCGACATGAGCTTTGCTGATTGGGTGCGCGAAGGCCGAGGACCTGACGCCAAGGTCGAAGTGATCAGCGCAACCACCTTCGATGAGCTGGCAGATGCCATCTTCAAGGGGGCGGACAAGTGACCCTATCGCAGCTGATCAAGTCAGCAGCCAGCATCCCGCTAGCGCTTCTCGGCATCGTGGCCTTTTCCGATGCTGTCTTCGGTAGCTATCGCGAGCGAGTCCCTGACGCTGGTCCCGGGTTCGCCGTCGCGCTGATCGTGGTGGCAGCAGCGCTCCTATACGGCGTCCTTCGCCTCAATCTGGCGTTCCTCCCCGCTGGCCTGCAACGCTTCTGCGACATCTCGTTCAAGAGGGGTGATCGAGGTGAGGTGACGCTGCATGTGGACGAGCAGCATCCTGACTATGTCCCTGATGATGACGAGCCTGAGTCCGACCAGATCATCACCGCGCGTTGCAAGCACTGCGGCGGCACAGACATCCAGATCAAAAGGACACCGTTATGAAGCCCGTCATCTTGACCGAGCCCGGTGGCGGCTTCCGCGCCGTGATCAGCCAGCCTGGCCTCTCGTCCTATGAAGTCGACTTTTCACCGATTGATCAGCGTCACGTTCTGGTGATGGCGCGTTATCCATCGATCAGCGTGCCGATTAGGGGAAACGACCCTTACAGCCTGACTGAGGCCATGGCACGCGCCTGCCTGACGACACTGAACAATCCCAAGGAGGGGACGTCATCAGGGTAAAAACAAAACGCAATTTTTTTATCCGACATCGTTGACAAGCTTGTCATAGGTCCGTACACTTGTTTCATGGTTAAAGGGCAAGCGATCGGAGCCAACCGATCCCAGATAGCCCGGTCCTTCTAGCCAAGGATCAGACAGTCAGACGGATAGGTCGCGGGCCCGAAGGGCTTCCAGTAGGGAGCGCAGAGAACAAGACATTGGCTTGGAAGTGTCCACCCTAAGCTTGGAGGCTTCCATGTCCATATCGCAGATTGACATCATCGAGCGACTTATCATCGAGCGCATCCTAAAAGCAGCCATAGATGCAAGCATGAAGGTGACCGTCAGCGACGGCGAAGATGAGACCCTGGTCGACAGTTCTGACCTCAAAGAGATCGGCTATCATGTCGGATCGTCAGACGAGACAATCATCAAGCTAACTGATGATGCTCTTCCGGGTGCATCAAAGCGCGTTGGATGGATGCTATTCATTCACGGCAACGGCATCGACGTCCTGTCCGACTACAGTGCAAACGCCCGCACCGAATCACTTGCAGATCTTGTCGCCGACATTGAATGAGCCAAGCCCGCTTCGGCGGGCACCTTCAAGCCAATGCGACGACCCTTGGGAGTGCCTGCCTAAAGAGCAGGAGACATCCCATGCTAGCATTTATCAACTCAACAAAAGATGCCAAGGGCCAGGTTATCGGCCGAGATCACATCGTCATGAAGCACCCCGAGGCCGAGGCTGCCGGAACGTGGCAGATCATCGGCTTGGCCAGGACGTCAAAAGGCAACTTCGCCCGCATCCAGCACATCGTCAGCGAGCGATATGAATTCGTAAAAACAACCCGCCTGGAACGCTGCTAACCAGCACAACCACGGCAGGCACCCCTAAGGATCGTTCAACCAAGGAGACCATCATGACCGTCAATAGTGCATTCGACCGACTGAAGGCCGAGCTTGACGCCGTCGACCGCAAGGCCGGCGAGAGCAAGCGTAAGTCGCTTGAGGCGCGCTTAGCCAACCCTGACCGCCATCAAAGCTGGTGGCCCCAGACTAGGCGGGACGGGTTCGACGCGCGAACGCGCAAGGAACTTGATGACCTCAAGTCCCGCTTCGGCTGGACCTGATCACCCTGGCCCGCTTCGGCGGGCCTTTTCATTGGAAGGAACGAGAAATGACACCCTACACCCATCAGACCGCGTTCGAGACGGCGGCCAAAGCGCTGATCGCTCAGAACGACTTTTCGTTGGTCGATGACGGCTCAACCTGCGCCTATCGTGACCCCGATGGCAACAAATGCGCCATCGGACATCTGATCCCCAACGAGCTTTATGGAGAGGTCACCGAGGGCCTGGGCGTCATCGAGATGTTGAAGCAGGCCCCTAGCATCGCCCCGCTCTTCGCTGAGTGTGAGGATCAATTCCTGACGGAACTGCAGGGCGTTCATGACAACCTCGAACAGACCGCCATTGAAAGTCCTGAAGGGTTCGCGATTGCGCTCAGCCGGTTCGCTTGGGATTGGGATCTGGATGCCAGCTTCATTCCAGCTCTGGGCGAGGAGATCGAGGATGAACCAGGTCGATAAGGCCATCGTCAAGGCCATCGGGGTCGGCGCGCTCGTCGCGCTGGTCCTATGCCTCATGTGGCACCTGACCGAGAAGATGGCCGAGCTAGCGGCTTAATCAGCAAAGGAGGTGATGTCAGCAGGTGGCCGTCTACGGGCGGTCACCGACTGAGACCACCAACCAAGGAAGGGGAAAGCAATGTCCACCGAACAGCCAACCACGTACGACGAGTCTGCATGGACAGCATGGCTCATCGAGCAGCTCGCTGGCGAAGGCGTCGCGCTTTCGCATGATGATCAAACCGGGCGGCAGCGCAGATGGACCGTCAACGGCGAGAATCTCGACGGTTTCGATCTGACAATTCGCCAGTATTGCCGGGGCGATTCGTGGCATCGCGAGGACACGGGCTATGCAGAGATCAACATCAGGACGTCACCGGCGGTGACCTATAAGCCGAATAGGTCAGGCGCGTACAACATCAAGAAGATCGCCGAGCGTCTGCGAATGTTGGTCGGCCAGAAAGTCCATAGCCGGCAGTTAAGTTCCGAGCGCAAGGCAGCTAAGCAACGTATCGAAGATCTGTTCACCAATGAGATGCGCGAATTCATGAGTCGATATTCGCCATGGGCTTCTGCCGTAGGCAACGGGGACGAGGTCAGGATCAAGGTCGACGTATACGTCCCCTATGATCACGCCAAGCAGGCCTTGGCGCTGTTGCTCGACATGCACAAGCTCAGCACGCGGGCGACGTTGGAGAAGAAAGCGTAAAGGAGAGCACAATGGCAATGCAGAACTACGAGATGTGGATCGATCTGGTCGGCGATGGCGATGCCATGAAGGTCACCGGATCGAAGGAGCAGACCGACGCCATGGAAGCGCTGATCAGCTGCACCCACCACTTCGATGGCGTCAGCGAGATGTGGGTGCCGTTGCCAGGACATGAGGATCTGACGCCAGAGCAGCGCGCATGGTACGCGGTAGCCCGCGAGCGCTTCGGAGATGTCACGGCCAAGGAATACCAGGTTGAGACCGTGGGGGCCAAGATAGAAAGATGGCAACACGAAGACGCCAAGCGCCTTATGACGCCAGGTGCTAACGGCTATATCGATCTGACCCCGTCGCAAAGGAAGTGGCTGGAAGATCGCGGATACGTTTTCGAGGAGTAATCATCATGACGGTCATCAGGAAGCTATGGGCAGCCCTACGTGGCGACGGCGAGATGCCGGCCGGGCTTGACATCGTCAAGGTCAACACGCGCGTCCTGCTTCCTGGTGACTGTTATTTTGCCGAAAGTCACCACGGCTATGATCGCATGTGGCTCGTGTGCGACGCACAGAGCAACGGATATATCGAGGTGCCGCGCGGGCACATGCTCTCGGTCGAGATCAAGACCGGGTATCTCCGGCTGATGCGCATCGGCGTCGAGGATGTATTCGTGATCACCGATGCTGATACTTGACAACGTTGTCAGCACAGATCATGATCACGGTCTCGATTAGTGGTGAGAGCTAGCGAAAGGAGGCGATCAGAAAACCCGTCGTGAAATCCCGCAATGTACGAAGGGGAGGGGGCCGGCACCAGTCGGCCCCCTTTTCCGTCGGATGGAAAATAACCGTTGATAATTGTTGATGATGGTTTCATGAACGGTCTGTCTCGCCAGCCAGACGCAGACCGATGGTGGGGCCGATGACCACTGCTACCCAGTGATGAAGAATCCCGTACGGTGGCTCGATGGGAATGCCATCACAACATACGGTCATCGGCCCGCCTTCCCCACAGACAGCTAGCCCCCCTAGTCATTCACCGTCAATAGCCCTAAATTACCTATTGTCAGTTGCATTCCTGTGACGGACCTCGCAGCTGGCATGGGCTTTGACCTATACAAGGTCAATCGATTTCGGCGGTGTCTTGTTCTCCCCTGCCTTCGGGCAAATGACAAGCCACCGCCCTTTTTTGCTTTTTTCATTTGAAATGAATAAGATTGCCCCGATGTTCTCCTAGAGACGGGCGCGGGCTCAATCCTTCCACCGCGCCCGTCTCGACAAGGAACCTAGCCATGTCTTCCCTGGACCAAAGCCTTCCCCAAGGCGATCCGGGAATTCCCGTCAGAGATCGCCAGCGCGGCACCATCATCGGGTTTTGCAGCTTGCTGCCCCCCGAAAGCCGTATCATCGTGCTGGAAATCTGCCGCTCGCTGGAGACGGTGACAGCCGGCGATGCCGATGACCTGCTGACGCCTCCAGAATATGAGCATGCCGAGCTGGTTTATGGTCGTGGTGAGCTAGCGGACGGGCGTACCGTCGTCGGCTACTGGACCACCGATTACGCCTGTCTAGCGCACGCCTGCGTCACGCCCTATTAAGGCGCGCTATAGCCGATGGTCATGCTGTAGTCCTGGTGCAGCACCAGAAACGCCTTGCCGGGCTTGAAATAGCGCTTCTGCTTAATGAACGCGATGATCAGTTCGCGACCGCGCTCGGTGGTCATCACCGGCGCGTCCGGGTGGCCCTCGATGTAATCATCATCACGGAACCAATCGACCTCGATGAAGGTCTGGGGCTCGCCGCTACGGAAATGATATGTCCCAGTCGGCGGCGGGATCTCAAGAACACGAATAAGCGGCATCAGGACTGCTCGGCAGCGGCCATGCGCGCCAACGCAACGGCCTGATCGATGCCTGAACGTGATCTTTTGAAGGCGAGCATATCAGGCTGTTCATGAGGCCTGGTCCCAACAGCCCTAACGAAATAGCTTTCGGAGTCGACGCTTAGCCAGACGATGCAGCGATCCGGCATCGCAGCCAAAAGCGCATCGACTTCAGCGCCGGTCGCGTGGTTCTTGTTCATCACAATACTCCGGAATGACTCATCCGTCATAATAGCTGATCTCGCTCGCGATCTTGCCGAGTTCGATCTGGTCGGCGTCCGACAGACCGGGATAAGGGGTCACATCGTAATCCGGGTTTTCATCCCATCCAGGCTCGATGAAATACACGCCTTCGCGCGCCTCGACGTTGGCCATGTAGCGCTTTAAAAGCTCACGGTAGTCGAGTTGCCAGGCTTCGCCGTCCCATACCTTTACCTGGTCGGACTCGGTGTCATGCCAGCGCCGACCGATAGGGATGTCCGCCGTCTTGATCATTAAAGCCCGTCCCTCAAGATGATGATGGCCACGCCGGCGGCGACACCGCCGCCAAGTCCGCTGACCAGAACTGCCAGCCAGAATATCCAGCTTTTAACCCGCATTGAGCGCCCAAGCGATGAGGAGCGCGCCAGCGATCAGCACAATCATGGCAATGCCGCCGCCGACCATGGACGTCGCCCACAGGTCGCGCAGCATACGGCGCAAGGTCTCTAGATAGCGGTCAAGTTTCATGGCGTAGGCTTGCCGGCACCATCATCAAACGTCAATAGCACTTCGCTTCGATCATCACGCTGCTTGACAGGCCTGGCTAGGCTCTGGCGATCGCCGTCGCCACGGAGCCAAGCCCGCCCATGACCATCGACAGCACGCATCCCGATTATCAGGCCCACATCGACCTTTGGACGCTTTGTCGCGATAGCCATGCCGGCCAGAATGCAGTCAAGGCCAAGGGGCTCGCCTATCTCCCCGCGACCGAAGGCATGTATCTTGAAGGCATGCTGACCGGCCAGAACGGGCTTCGCCGCTATCAAGCCTATCTTCGACGCGCGGTCTTCCCCGAGGTGATGAAGGACACGGTCGACATTCTGGTCGGCATCCTCAACCGCAAGCCGCCGTCAATCCAGCTTCCCGAGGCCATGGAACCGCTTAGGGACAAGGCGACCATCCTTGGCGAAAGCCTGGTCGATCTCTTGCGCAAGATCCACGAGCAACAGCTAGTGACCGGTCGCATGGGGCTTCATGTCGACGTTCCGCAAGATCCAGTACAGATCCCGTCGATCCTGCCGCTGCTGTCGACCTACACGGCGGAAAGCGTAATCAACTGGGATGACGGCGAGGCCGGCGATCCCACCAAGCAAAACCTCAACATCGTCGTGCTGGATGAAACCGAGAACGTCCGCGACGGGCTGGAATGGAAGACCGAACGCAAATACCGCGTCCTGGTCCTAGGTGAATTCGCTGAGAACGAGAGCGCCGGCACCTATAGCTCGGGCATGTTCATGGAGGATGAAACCTTCGACGTCAGCGCAACCCAGCCGGTGCTGCTGCGCGGCCAGACCTTGGGCGAAATCCCGTTCGTATTCATCGGCCCCCACGACATCGACATCAATGTCGATCTGCCGCCGCTGCTTGGCCTCGCTAACCGCTCGATGTCGATCTATCTAGGCGAGGCTGACCTTCGGCACGCGCTATTCATGACCGGGCAGGAAACCTTGGTCACCATCGGCAACACGCTCACCGAGGACATCCAAATCGGCCCCGGCGCGCGCATCGCCATGCAGGAGGGCGGCGACGCTAAGTTCATCGGCGTCGACAGCCGGGGCATCCAGTTCCAGCTCAACAACCTCGGCGAGGACTACCAGATCGCCAACGCGCTATCGGCGCGCCTGGTGCAGCGTGGCTCTGCGGTCGAGTCCGGTGATGCCCTACGCATCCGTGTAGCCGCCCAGACCGCCAGCCTGACGTCGATCGCCAAGGCCTCGGCCGCCGGCATGCAGGAAGCGCTGCGCATGGCCGCGCGCTGGCTAGGCGTCGATGATGCCGGCGTGCTTATCGAGCCCAATCTTGATTTTGCCGACGATCCGATGGAGGCCAGCGAGCTGAATGAAATGCTGACCTTCAAGCAGCGCGGCGGCGTCATTTCCTATCGCACCATCAACGAGATTATGCTCAAGCGTGATGTTACCAGCCGCACCCTCGAAGAGGAGATCGAGGAGATTGAACTGGAAGAGGGCGTCATTCCAGCCGATATCCTCGACAAGGCCGCGATGTCATCCATGGCCCCGGCCAATGGCGGTTTTGGCCAGCCCTTCGAGCAGCCCGGTGACGAAAACGAAAACGATTCCCGCAGCAATGACGGCGAATGATGACTATCAATGCCAACGGCCAACGAGATCATCCTAGACAGCAGCATCAGGCGTCAGATCGGCCTGGTACGGGTGTCGAATCGGATGCGCTCCCAGATCCTAAATCACCTGCAAAGGACCGAGCGCGACCTCAAGGACCAGATCATCGCCAAGACCGCGCCGCTGCAGTCGTCAGCGGGCGGTGGCTTCGCTTTAGACCGGACGGCACGCCAGCGCCTTTCCCGCCTGGAGCAGACGATCGAGAAGGTCAGGTCGCCTGCCTTTAGCGGTCTCTTGGATGAGCTGACCGGCGAACTCAGCGCCATCGCGCTGGACGAGCCGCGCTTTCTCGCCAACCTCACCAAGATGGCGGCCCCGGTCAGCACTACGGCCAGGCTGCCGACCTCATCCGAGCTGAGAAAGATTGTGACGTCGAGGCCGTTTCAGGGCCGTATCCTCAAGGACTGGACGCGGCTGCTTGAAGCGGACGAGCGCCGCCGCATCATGAACGAAATCCGCATCGGCCTAACCCAGGGCGAGACCGTCAACGCCATTGCTGCGCGCATCGTCGGCACCGCTGAGCTGGCCGGTCGTGACGGCGCGACCCAGATCACCCGAGCCCAGGCGCAGACCATCGTGCGCACTTCGGTCACCCACATCGCCGCCGCTGCCGGACGTGAGTTCGCCGAGGCCAATAAGCGGCTGTTCAAGAAAGAGATCTGGGCGGCCGTGCTCGATGATAGGACGTGTTTTGTTGCCGGCACGCTGATCGAGACGCCCACTGGCAAACGCCCCATAGAGACGATACAACCTGGAGACCTGGTCATCGGCGGCAGCGGCGCGCCTCGGGTTGTACGGGCCACGCAAGCGAAATATAGTGATGATCTGGTACGCGTGATGCTAGCCAATGGCGAAAGCTTTACCTGCACCAGCGATCATCTGTTCCTTCGACCTGACGGCTCATGGCAGGAAGCCGGAACGCTTAGGAACGGTGACCGCCTTGCCAAAACGCAGCGAGGACCATCGGCACAAACGATGATCCTCGCGAGCATGAATGACTTTGGAGGAGTCGCCCATGCCAAACGATCATCGCCACTGCGCGACATGTGGTCAACGCTTTCGCGTTTTCTCAGGTCATCCACATCAAACTTATTGCGGCAATGCCTGCAAGGCAGCGGGCCGTCGCATACATCGAAATGCGTGTCATCGCTGCGGCAAGGAAGTCCTGCGCGGCCATTGTCAGACACGGGTCAGCGGGGCGTCAGACAAGATTTTCTGTTCGCGCGCTTGCTACGATCAATGGCGGATCGAGCAACGCGGTTTATGCGCTCATTGTGGGCAGCGCTTGCCGGCGGGTGGAACCAAGAAGAAATATTGTTCGCATGCCTGTCGGGTGGCGGCCAAAAAGCCAAGGCCACGCCGTTGCGTGAATTGCCGAGCCATGTTTTCCCCGGTCAAGCCGATCAAACGCAAATTCGGCATGGCGATGGTGGCGCACAATGGCGGCAAGGTCTGCTCGCAAGCATGCAATCGTGCATGGACGTCAAACAACCAGGCGCGCAAGGACAAGATCAGCAAGGCTTTCACAGGACAAGCTCATCCGAACTGGAAAGGCGGCGGTCGCACGTCGAGCGCTCGGGGCATCGGCTGGAAGGCTATCAGGCGGCGCGTCTTGAAACGGGATGTCCACACTTGCGTCGACTGTGGCAAGACCGAGGCCAAGGAGAAAGCCGAGGCAGGGCGTTCGTTGGATGTCGACCACATCATTCCGTTCCACAACTTTACGGATTCACGGAAGGCGAACGCGTTGAGCAATCTGGCGACGCGATGTCGACGCTGTCACATGCAGGCCGAAGCGAAACGAACGAATGTCCAGATGACGCTGCCGTTGCCGGGGTTGAGGCGGTCAATGCCGGCGCGGTCGTCTATGACATCGAAGTAGCCGATGATCATAGCTTTATCGTCGGCGGGGTGGTTGCTCATAATAGCCACATCTGCTTAGACCTTAATGGTAGGATTTTTGACGCAGGAAAAGGAATATATCCTCCAGCCCACCACAACTGCCGATCACGGCGGGTGCCGTTCATCTCCAACACCGCGCTGGTGCGGCAACAACTGACGTCAGACGAGCGCCGCCGCTATCTCAGGGACTTCACCCGGCGCGAGAACATGCAACCGGTCAGCTCGGTCGGTCAGCTCACCGCGCGCCAGCGCGCACGCTTCGATGGCTTCGTGCGTGAAAGCATCCGGCAACAGGTCGGCGGCATCCCCGGCGTGCCGTCGTCAGAAGATTTTCTTAACGGATTGAGCGTTTCCGATCAGAGCAACTTATTGGGCGTGACCCGGTCCAGGCTGTTCCGCAGGGGCAATCTATCGATCGGCAGGCTAGTTGACCGCCACGGGCGACCGCTTACGCTTGCCGAGCTGGCCAAGACGGAGAAGGACGCGTTTTTGGCCGCCGGTCTTGATCCTGAGGATTATCTGGAATGAAGCGCGAATGCTGCGACACCTGCCGATTCTGGCATGAGGTCGAACTCGAAGGCGTTCAGAACGAAGCGCCGATCGGTGGGCCGTTCTACGGGCTTTGCCGTCGCCGTGCCCCGGTCATCCATGACGGCAAGACCTTTATGACCAATGAAGGCCGATATCCCATGGCGATCTGGCCTATAACCGCATTCCATGAATGCTGCGGTGAATACCAGGAATGGATTGATGAGCCCTAGCCATAGACCCCACAGACTTCCGGGGAGCCCTAGTCATGCCGTCGAAAACCGCCAAGCAGCGGCGTTTCATGAGGATTGCCGCGCACAATCCGGCCTTCGCCAAGAAGGCTGGGATCAAGCCAAGCGTTGCCAAGGAATTCCATCAAGCAGATAAGCGCAAAAAGGCGCGCAAACGACGTCGGAAGGGGTGATAGGCTGCCGACATGGGTTTATCTGACCTGCCTGATTTCTGGACGTCGCTTAGCTGGTGGCTAATCATCGGTTGTCTGATCGCGCTCTATGATGGCGTGGAAAGCGGTTATCAGGAAAAGCGGCGCGGTCGGACCAAACCTTGGAGGCTGCTCCGACCGCATATCTTCCTGTTTCAGGCGGGGATGTGGCCGATCACGCTGTTACTGATGGCTGACATTCGCGCCATTCGATGGCGTGGGCGTGGGCTGAACGTCGTGGAGTGGCTATTTCCTCGTCAGTAGACAGGGATCAGTATGTGACGATAACTGACAATCTTGTCTACATGGCCGTGGGTGCGCCAGCGTCAGATTGATCAGGATGCCTCGCCCATGACCTGCGCCCAGTCGATCAATTCGACCATGAACCACAAGACGATTACAGCAACTAGCACAACAATCATGATCTGCCATTTCCTTGACATGGGCTCGCCCTCGTTCCTACTTAGTTAATAGCGTTGTCAGATGTGAGAATGGAAGGGACTGACATGGATAGCGACATTGTTGCGGCCTTGATATTCATCGCCATTTGCCTGGCGATCTATTTTGCGCCGTCTCTTGTTGCCTGGCGGCGGCATCACCTCAACGCGAACGCGATCTTCCTCCTCAACTTGTTCCTGGGCTGGACGTTCCTCGGCTGGATCGCCGCCCTGGTCTGGGCGGTCAAGAACGAGCCCGGTAGCAACCGCGTTGCGCACGGAAGCGCATAGGCGTGACCGATCAGCCTGCCTGGCAATGGCAGCATACGCGTTGCCGCATTGCCAAGGTCAAGCCGCGCTATCCCGAAAAGGTCGAGCAGATCAATCCATCAGGGGATGACGCGTGGCCGATTCTCTATCACCTTTATGACGCCCTGACCGAGGGCTATCTGCAAAGCGTGGGTGTTGCCGTGGTCTATGCTGACCGTTCGATTGCCACGGCTTACACGCCAGGCACCGGCTCGATCTTCACCCTCAACGGTGCGCTGGCGTCACTGATCACCAGGATCGAGCGCGAGCCGATGCTATATCAGCCGGTCAGCTAATCTTGAAGGCCGGCAGAAGATCACGAAAGGCGACTTTCTTTGGGCGCTTCGGCTGCGGCGTGATCAGGTCCAGCCAGGCGTCTTCATCGGGCATATTTTCGTAGTAGAACCCGGCCGCGCCAGCGGCCTTTGCCCTGTCGGTCAGACGATAACCGCCATAGCGGCTGAGCTTGGATGTTAACCAGCCATTCCTGACCAATGCCTGCAAGGTGGCCTCGGCATAGCGCTCGGCAATCTTCAGCTCGGCGGCGATATCGCGATTATGGATATAGGACTCGGGACCACAGTCCTGCGCCAGCGCATCGATAGCGGCCAGCATCATCAAGCCGCGCTTTTGGTGAATGATCATCTTTTCTGTTCCCTAACATTTGAACGGTCTGCGATCCGTACATTATTTCTTTGTATCATTCAAGCAGGAATCTTGACAAGATTGTCATTCTATGAAATCTTCGCCCCTGAATCCAGTGTGAGAGCTAAAGGGGTGAACCATGTCCGAAGAACTGCGCAACTTGCGCGCGCTCTACCAAATCGCCTTCGCCTTGTTTCTGCTGCTAATTGGCGCATTCGCGTTTGTTCTTGATCAGGCCTATTCTGATATTCCACCTCTGATTTTTGTCCTCAGCGGCGTTGCCGTCCTGTTCATGGCGGTCAGTCTTTACAACCACATCAAGCCTATCGTCGACACGCTATGAGGATGCTGCTCAGGCTGGTCGGCAAGCTGATGGGCGTCGACCCGCGCGCCACGGCTAGCGGTCTGCCCCTCGCCAAGCGTAGGCCACAGCCTAAGAAGCGTGCGCATCAGGTCATGCCAAGGCGCGATCCGGCATGGTGGGACAAGGTGCGCCAGCGTGGTTTCCATGTCGCTGACATCATCGTCGGGATCAACTGCATCATTTCATTGTTTGCCCACCCCGATACGACGTTTTTAAAGCCATGGTCCTGGGAATATTTCTGGCAGATCGTCGGCCCCGCCTCAGCCGTTCTTTACATGATCATCATCGGCAGCATCACGCTATCGCGCGGGGTCAAGGACAGGCGATCACGCATAGGAAGATCGTCATGAAGTCCGCCGTGATCGCCTTCATCGATCTGATCCTGATTTCGGCGTCGCTCGGCCATGAGGGCCTATGGGCGCTGCTGTTCGCGGGCTTGGCGATTGCCGTCATCGTCATGGCGCTGGTCTTTAGGATCGACTGCTTTGTGACTTGGGGGCGCTCGGGTCTGGCCGCCGCCCTGTGCCTGATGTCCCTGCCGCTTGCCGTCAATAGCGTCGGCGCTTGGGGCTTTGCCCTGATCAGCGCTGCCTTGGTACTCGGCGCGCTGCTGCTCGATGCCATCAGGAGGGCCGATCAGCGCGCGGGCATCATGAGCCATGGGGGGCGCTGGAATGCCTAATTGGATGGATATCGATGCCTAATTGGATGTTTAGCAATGCTGCGGGAGTGATCTATATCGCGCTGTTGTTTGCGGCCATTATCTCGGCGCTTTCGGCGGTTGTGGTCGATCAATACGAACGCTTGGTGGTGCTTAGCCTTGGCAAGTTCAAAGGCATACGCGGGCCTGGGCTTCGGTTTGTGGTCCCCACCGTCCAGGTGGCGCGTCGTGTCAGTGTCCAGCAGATGGTCGACGACATCCCGCTGCAGGAGATCCTGACCCGTGACAACGTCTTGGTGAGGGTCAATGGCGTCGTCTATTACCAAGTCGAGGATTGTGAGAAGGCGGTGATCGAGACCGAGGACCACTGCAAGGCGACGACCGAAATGGCGCAGGCCGTACTGCGCGCCAGCATAGGATCTGCTGACCTTGACGACATCGCCGACACCGAAGGCATGGGCCGCAAGGTCACGGCTGCGCTGGCTATCCGAACAGCCGAATGGGGCGTGCGTACGGTCGCGGTCGAAGTCAAGGAGATCAAGATTGACGAGCAGATGGTCAGAAGCATCGCCCGGCAAGCCATGGCCGAACGTGACCGCAGGGCAAGGATCATCGACGCCCAGGGCGAGCTGGAAGCCGCCAAGATGACCGCAGAGGCCGCTGACATCCTCGGCAGTTCCCCCCATGGCATGCAACTGCGCTGGATGGGCACGCTCAAGACGATTGCAGCCAACCCTGCCGCGACCGTGGTCTGCCCGATCCCGAACATCATGGACCCCGAGTCCGTCGCCAAGGGTGACATTCCCAGTGAATTCATCGCCCATGCCAACCTTGCCAACAGCCATGCCGCGCGCAATGGCATCAACCGCGTGCTGGACACGGCCGAGCATCTGCATCAACACGCGCATGGCGAGGGCGACGACGTCGACGCCGTGCCCTATGTCAACGGAGTGAGCGATGACTGATCAAACTGATTACCGATCCCTCCTGAAGCGCTATCTGAACCATGTCGCCGATCATGAGGGCGTCTATTACGTCGATTCCCTGTGGGGCGTGCGCTATGGCGGTATCGTCGACGATGAGCATATGCAGCCGGTCAGGGACTACCCGGAATTGTCTGATGATGACATCACCATCTTGAAAGGGCTGATCGATGAGATCCACCGCCACGCCAAGGGCGAGGACATCGAGGAACCCGGCGCAGGCCCCAGGCTGATTTACAGCGCCCAGACTGAAAACATTGACGGTGACGGCAAGCCCGACTAGCGTCGCTTGCGTTAGCCTCTCTGAACACGACCTTGGCGGCCGGCGACGGCCGTTCTTTTTAGCGAACCGCCGTGGCAGTCTTCGGTTTCATCATCTTTCCCTTGGTCGTTTGGTGGTGCGTGCTCGCCTCGCCAGCCTACGCTATGGCCCCGCCCGAGGATCAGCGCGTCGAAGGCTCTGACTTTCTAGGGGCCGGCGCACTCTCTTGCCGAGCGCTTGGCCATGACCCCGGACGACAGCCAGCATTCGAGATCGAGCAATGGGTGCTCGGCTATTTGTCCGCGATCGACAGCGACATGTTCAGCATGAAGAACCTCCCGCAAGACCAGCGCATCAAGGCCGAACGCCAGGTGGTCGATAAGGTGATGATCTTCCTAAAGGGCTTTTGCTTCGACTTCCCCCAGGCCGGCCTCGGCGATGGTCTGCGCGTGCTCCGATCGGTCCATCATGCCGCGCGTTGGGATGAGATGATCGAAGAGATCTATAACCGCTGGGACATCGATCCCAAATGACCTAGGCGGAAAATCCTTGCCAAGGTCGGCATGGGCATATAAGCATCGAATCAACGTGTCGAACCAAGCACGAGCCCATGCCAATTGATCTTTCAGCCGAGCTAGACTCACTCGATGGCCTACCCGAGGCCGTGCCGATTGCCGACCTGTTTCAGGAAGGCGAGGATGGCAAATATCGCATTGTCCCGATTGCCGGTCTGAAATCCGAGTCCGACGTCACCAAACTTCAGTCCGCCCTCACCAAAGAACGCAACGACCACAGGAAGGCGCGCGACCGCTGGAAGGCTCTCGGTGATCGAGATCCTGAAGACGTGACCGCAGCCCTCGACGAGGTTGAGGAATTGCGCGCCCGCATTGAAAGCGGGGAAGGCGGCGGCAAGCTCAGTGAAGAGGAACTTGAGGAGCTGGTCGAGAAGCGCATGGCGCGCTCGATCAAGCCGCTGCAGCGTCAGCTTGACACCGTGACCGCAGAGCGCGATCAGGCCGTACAGCTCGGCACCACGCTGCGCGCCGACCTCGATACCACGATCATCTCCCAGCAGGTCAATGACCTCGGGATCAAGTCGTGCAATCCTGATGCGCTCCCTGACGTCCGCATGGCGGCCAAGTTCATGCTGGAGCGCAATGAAGACGGCGAGACCGTAACCAAGGATGGCCTTGACGGAATCGCCCCGGGCATGCCGGTCGAAATGTGGATGACCGAGATGCTCGACAAGCGGCCGACCTGGAACAAGCCCACAGGCGGCGGTGGCGGTGGCAAAGGCGGTGGGGGCACCGGCGGCGTCACCAAAAACCCGTTCACCTTCAACAATTGGAGCATGGCAGCGCAGAACGAGCTGCTGCGCACCAAGGGCCGTGATGCCTGGGAGACCCAGGCACGTGCGGCGGGTGTTGATCCTAAGCGGCCCAAGCGGCCGCCTGCCCCGAACGGTCAGGTTCAGATCTGACCCTCTAGCGGCGCATGGGTGCCGCGACCGGCCATGGGGCCGTCTCATCATCTGACATCCTAAGGCGCATGGGCGTCCGAAGGATTTGAACCATCCGGCTAAAGCGCATGGGCGCTGACTGCTGGTCGTTTGAACCTCATCGGAGCCAGTAGCCATGCCTACGACCCGTATTGAAGACGTCGTCACCCCGGAAACCTTTTCTTCTTACGTGCGTCAGCGCACCGAGGAAAAATGGAACCTTCTCCAAGCCGGTGTCGTGGCGCGCGACCCCTTCCTCGACAATCTTCTCGAAGGCAACGCCAGCCAGCAAGGCGGCGGCGTGCTGTTCCAGATTCCCAGCTGGCAGCCGCTCGACGGTTCCGACCCTGAAAACGTCTCGACCGATGCCACGGCAGACATTCTGCGCCTGACCGGCGGCGGCATTGCTGGCGAGATCTTCGATGCGCTGACGTCAGGCGCGTCCCTCGGTTCCGGCCTTACCGGTGCCATTCTTGCGGCCACCGCACGCGGCGACTCGGTGCCGGCCAAGATCCAGTCCAGCTTGGAAACCGCCGTCCGTCTTAGCCGTAACAAATCCTGGACCGCGAACGACCTGGCATCGCGTCTTGCCGGCGACGATGCCATGGACGCGATTGTGGACCTTCAGGCCGATTGGTGGCGCATCCGTCTGCAGAAAGTCATGGTCGCGACCGCGCAGGGCATCTTCAATGACAATGATGCCGCTCCCGCCGGTTCCGAGCATGTTCAAGGTGATCTCACCAATGATGTCTCGGGTGGCGGCTTCATCGACGGCACCACCAACATTCAGGCTGAGAACGTCATCGACACCCTGGCGCTGATGGGCGACAGCTCGGACGACATCGTGGCGATGATGGTGCATTCGACCGTGATGGCAACGCTCAGGAAGAACAACCTGATCGACTTCGTGCCCGACAGCATCAACGGCCTCGCCGTGCGTATCCCGACCTTCCAGGGCCGCCGGCTGATCCAGGATGACACGATGCCCAACCCGGCTGGCGACACCACGCTCGGTGCCCAGACCGCCGCCGGCATCTATCACACCTGGCTGCTGGGGCGTGATGCCTTCCGCTATGGTACCGCCGATCCTGCCGTGCCGACCGCGATCCACCGTGAAGAGCTTGCCGGCAACGGTGCTGGCCAAGAGGTGCTGACCAACCGCGTTGAGTGGATGGTCCACCCGTCCGGCCACGCCTTCCAGATCGCTTCGCCGCCTGTCGGTGGTCCGATCAACGACAACTCGACCGGTGGCCTGTCGCATGTCGCCAGCTGGCAGCGTGTCTTCCCGCAGCGCAAGCAGATCAAGATCACCCGCCTGATCACGCGCGAATCCTGATGATGAAAGCGGCTCTCCTCTTTACGGGGGAGAGCCGCGCCTTTGGAGGCACGGCCGATGACTAAGGGACTTTCTCGCTCCATTTCGCGCGGCAACGCGCTGCAGCAGGCTTCGGTCGCTGTTCGAGCTACCGTCAACACCACGATCACCGTTGACGGGGCTACGGGCATTGGCTTTGGCTCAGCGGCCATCGCCGGTTTGCCGGAAGCCCATTTGCTCTTTCTTGGAGGTCGCGCCGACCTCACCTTCACCGAGGCTGACGCTGGCATGAGCGACACCTGGTCAGGTGACTTTGGTATCGGCACCACGCCCGCTGATGACGGCACGATCACGGCGGCTGATGTCGATCTCGTCGGTTCGACCGCGCTTGGCCCAGCGACGGCTGGCGTCGCCTCAGCGGCCGCCGATGTCACCACCCCGGCGGTGATCGACAATTCCGCAGGCACCGGCGAGGTCAACCTCAACTTGCTAGTTGATGACGCCGACATCTCGGCCGATGGCGTTGCCGTGACGGTGACCGGCTATGTGACCCTAGCCGTCGTCGCTCTTGGCGATGACTAAGGAGCCCATGATGACTCGCCGTCAACAGATTGAGGCCGGGCTGAACCAGCTTGACCATGGCAATGCAGAGCATTGGACCAGCGGCGGCAAGCCGCGCATCGACGTCGTCCGCGAACTGTCTGGCGTCGATGATGCCACGCGTGCCGACGTCATCAGGTTCGCCCCTGACCTTATGCGCTTGGAAACGGTTCCCGAGCCTGTGGTGATCGAGCCGGAAAAGGTGACAAATCGCGTTGCCAAGACCGAGGGCGACATCGAGCGGCCGGACGCGGCCGTCGAAGGCGAGGAAAAGCAAAAGCTGAAGGCGGCGATTGCCGATATCCGGCAAAAAACCGTTGAGGCTACGGCCGCACGTGATGAAGCCATTCGCGAACTCTCGGCGCTTTCCGGCCAAGAACGGCTCTTGACCATGGCCTATCAGGCGCTGTTCCCGGCGGTGAAGCCACAAGAGGCGGTCATGGAATACACGGCCCGATCACGCGAAGCCAGCGAGCGCCGTGCCCGCCATGCGGTTCATGAGCGCCATGCGCGCAGGCGATCCCCGCTGGACGAGGCGATGAAAGATCGGCGCGCGTTTGGGACAAACCGGCCCGATGGCTTCCTGCTGGAAAAGACATAAACTGACGGGAGATCGGCGTGGCGGAAATCAACCCCCTGCTGATCGTCATTGGTGACAAGCCATCAAGGGTCAACGTCCAGCGGAGCCGTGGCGACACGTCACCGCAAAACTATCAGCTCGTCGACCGCACCATGACCGTCATCGACGTCACCGGGCGCACCTTCCGCCTGGCCGTCGACCCGAGCAGCGAACCGACATCAGACGTCAATGAGATCTATGAGCTGACCGGCGAGATCGTCGACGCCGAAGCCGGCAAGATCCGCTTTCCCTTAAGCGCAGGCGATGCTGCCGCCACCGCCGGCGCGTATTTCTACGATATCGAGATGACCTATGACGAGGACGATGCGGCGCTCGGTGTCATCAAGACCATCGCCAAGGGTCGTTGGCGCATCAAGCAGGATGTCACCAAATGACCGTCACCTTCGAGGTCGATCTCGTTCATGAACTCGGTGCGGGCCTGCCGAATGCCAATTCCTACGCCGATCCAGACCAGGCGCGCGACTATGCGGCTGGCCGCCACCGCACCATCCTGCAAAATCTTACCGAGGAGCAGATCGAAGCCCTTCTGATCCGCGCGACCGATTATATCGAGCAGCGCTGGGGCCGGTCCTTTGTCGGTACGCCCATGACGTCATCGCAAGCCCTCTCATGGCCACGCGATTACGTCTATGACGAGCTGGGGGAGCTTGTCACGGGTGTGCCGACAGGGGTCGTGCGCGCCACCATCGAGCTAGCAGAGCGCGCCCAAGGCCTGGATCGACTCCTGCCTGATCCGCCGTCGCCCTATCCGGTCGCCGACGCCGATGGTGTCACCGCCGATGTCACTGACGGCCCGTTGGTCAGCGTCAGGAAAAAGGTCGATGTGATCGAGACGCAAAAGACCTATGGCGGCGCAATCGGCGGCGTTCATCGCCTGCCCACCGCTACCACCCTAAACGGCGTCTCGATTCAGGAATTCCCGGCGGTGGTCACGCTCCTGCGCCGATGGCTCAAGGCGGGCGGATCGGGCGCATCACGCTTCGTGCGGTACTGACGCATGACCGATGCGTTTTACACTGAACTTGCCGCCGACGCCGAGGATCTGATCACCGAATTCGGGCGCTCGATTTCCTATCGTCCTGGCGGCACCGTCGAGATTTCGCCGGGCGAGCCCTGGCGCGGCCGCCAGCCGGCTCCAGCGGTCACCGTGACCGGCGTAATCCTCGATAGCACGAGCGCCGATCACCAGGCCTGGCCGCAAATCGAGTTCACCAAGAAAGCGTTGATCTCACCCAATGAGATCACGCTCACCCCCAGCAAGGGAGACAAGATCGAGGACGAGGGCGTTATCTACGGCGTCGCGGAGATCCTGCCGCTGAAGCCCGGCAACATCGAGGTCCTTTACACGCTCCTGATATCGACGGAGCGGTGACATGTCCTATGAGACCTTTCGAACCGCCGTTCTCTCAGGGTTCCTAAGCGGCTTTCAGACCGTTCGTCCATCATTCCCGGTTGCCAACATCGTCTTTGCGCGCTCGCAAGACCTGCCGCCGCCTGATGAAGCTTATTTGCAGGTGATCTATGCCGAGCAGGAAGGCCGTTATGAGGCGATCGGCAAGGCGGTCACCCAGACCGTACTCTTCACCGTCGACATCTACGTGCCCACCGGTGAAGACCTGCTGCAGGTCGAACAGATCGCCGACGACGTCCGCGAAACCATCAATTGGTTAATATTGCCAAATAGCGGTCGCAAGGAACGGTTGAGCAAGCGCGACTTCGGCAACACCGTCAGCGGGTATGCCCAATCACGCGTCAGCGTGCGCCTGATTTACGACATCAGGGGTTAGCCCATGCCCGCCAAGGTGACCGTTACTGGCGTTGCTCAAGACATCGCCAGAGTGACCGACGAAGTCGAAGCCATCGTCCGCCAAATCGAAGGATCGACCGGGACCGAAGTCCTGGCTGACTCACCGGTCGATACCGGCTTTTTCCGTTCGAACTGGAACAAGTCCTTCGGCTCGCCCAACGGCAGTGTTCGCGGCAGTCGTGATCCCAACCGCACCTACGGCCATCGCGGCTTTGGTGGCACCTGGACGATCGCCAACGGCAACATCTTCTTCGCCAATGGTGTCGACTACGCGATTTATCTGGATGCCGGTTCATCTAGCCAGGCCCCGCAAGGCGTCACCGAGCCAGTCGCCACCCGGATCAATGCCCGCTTCACTAGGGTGACCTAACCATGGCGACAATTGTTGTCGAACTCGACGTTGCCCGGTTACGGCAGCAAATCCAGCAGATCAATAAGGATCTCGACGGGCTCGGCAAGGGCACTGGCCTCGACGACCTTGATGATGGCTTCGAAAAAACCGGGACTTCCGCGCAGAAGACCAGCGGCATCCTCACCAATATCAAAGGCATCATCGCTACCATCGTCACGGTCGGGGCAGTCAAGAAGATTATTGATTATGCCACGTCATGGCAGCAGGTCGAACGTGCGGTCGGCACGGTCATTCCCAATATTACCCAAGCGAATGAAGTCGTCGACCAGCTCGTTGACATCGCCAATGATGCCGGCGTCGGCGTGGTTCAGGTCGCCGAGGCCTTCAAACAATACAGCGTAGCCACCAAGAGCCTGGGGCTTTCGACCAGTGAGACGATCGTGCTTGTCGGCGGCATCGTCAAGGCGCTTGGCACCTTTGCCGGATCATCAGAGGCAGCCGCAGCGGCGACCACGCAGCTCGCTCAGGCTTTCTCCAAGGGCAAGCTTGACGGTGATGAGCTAAAGACCGTCCTTGAGGTCTTCCCGAAGCTGTCCGAAGCGCTCGCCGAAGTCCTTGGGGAACCGGTCGAGAGCCTTCGTCAGCTAGGTGAAGAGGGCAGGATCACCGGCGAGGTGATGGTCAAGGCCTTCGCGCTCCTAAGAGAAGAGGTCGACGCAACGGCAGAGCGCTTGGGTCGATCCCTGCCTCAGGCGGGCGCTGCGTTCTCGAATGAGCTAATCCGCCTGGTTGGTATTGTTAGCCAGGCCACCGGCGTCACCGGTGGGCTTACAAAGCTCCTGGACGGCCTGGCCACAGCGTTCGGAACGTTGGCCGATAACGTCGCAGAGACGGGCATTTCCTTCGGGCCGTTAGCCGACCTCATTGGCGGCGAGATCCTTGACGGGCTCAAGAAGCTATCGGGCGGCCTGATCGACCTGAAGGGACCTTTTGAGGCCCTTGATGAGTTTTTCTTCGACCTGACCAAGAAAGCGGTTGAATTCGGGACGGGCATTCTCGGGATCACCACGCCGTTCACCAGTTTCGGGTCCCAGGTTAAGACTACGCTCAACGGCATCGTCGAGGACTTTAAGCAGCTCGACGGCGTCCAGCAGATTCTTGCCACCTTCGGTGGGCTCTTTGAAACGTCTGGCGAGATCATCGCCGGCTTTGGTGAGGGCGTTCTAGAGACCGTTTCCAACGTCATCGACGTCATTTCCCAGCTGGCGGCCGCTGACAGCTTTGTCGAGGCCTTCCTAGGGCTATTCGAGGGCAACCCATTAGAGGCATTCGGCGCATCGATCCTGCTTTCGATCGCCAATATCATCGAGGGCTTCACCGAGTTCGATGGCATCAAGCAGATCATCGACAACTTCGCCGGGCTATTTGATGACAATCCCGTCGCTGTCTTCGTTGATGACGTCGTCGCCTCGATCGGTGAGGTCCTCACCAAGTTCGGCGAGCTGGATGCGGTCGAAGGCATCATCGCGACCTTCAACGGTCTGTTTACCGACAATCCGTTGGTGGACTTTGCCAAGGAGGTCGCGGAATCGATCGGAGATGCCGTTGAAAGCATCGGGGAGCTGGTCGATGTCGGTGATGCGATCGAGGCCTTTAGCGACCTGTTCGATAAGGCCGTAGACGCTGTCGAAGGCTTTGCCGATGCCATCAGGGATGCGATCCAGCCGGTGCTGGAGTTCGGTGACACCATCACCAACGCCTTTGGCAAGGCGCTCGAAAGCATCAAGGGTCTACTCGACTTCCTGCCGGACTCGGTCAAGTCGGTCATCGGCCTTGGCGAGGCGGCCGAGGAAGCCGGCGAAAACCTGGGCGCGCTCAGTGAAGGCGCTGATGACGCTGCCGATAGCCTCGGCGGGCTGAACGAAGAGGGTGGTGAGCTTTCTGACATCCTCGGTGATAGCTCGGGCGCGGCTGAGGAAACCGCCGACAACCTCCAGCAGCTCGGCTTCGCCGCCTCCTTTGCCGGCGGCGAGGTCGCGGCCTTCGCCCAGACCGCCAATGAGTCCTTCGAGCAACTGCCTGACGTCATTGAAGACGTCGCCAATGAAATCGAGGTGGTCTTCGGTGAGCGCGCACCGACCATCATCGAGGACTTCAGCGGCGAAAGTGGTGAGAAAATTGGCAACTTCGTCGATGACGTTATTCAAGTCCTCGATGGTATCGGCATAAGTCTCGAAGACATCTTCGGCAAGAAAGCCGGCGGTGTTATTGAGGCCTTCCGCACGTTCTTTAAGTTCAACTTCGATGAGATCGAGCGCATCGCCGAAGGCGTGTTTAATTTCTTTGGCCTTGAGTTTACCGGACTGGGTGACGCTGCCATCAGCGCGGTCACCGGCATCATCAATATTTTCTCGGGCGGTTCCGGCCTGTTCGAGTCAATGACATCGATCACCAGCCTGATCCCCGGCATCTCATCCGGCTTTGGCATCCTGGGCTCGACCGGCATCAGCAGCTTTGGCGGCATTAGCGCGGCCGCCAGCAGCTTCCTCGCCTTCCTAGGCCCGATCGGTCTGGCTATCCTCGGTGTGGTCGCCGTCCTTGGCGTGTTGGAGCTGGCCGGCGTCGACGTGTTCGGCACCATCAGCGACGTCGCGGAATTCGCCTTTGACGCCGTGGTCTCGGCCGCCGAATTTATGGTCGACGCCCTGGTCGGGATCGTCAGCGTTATCGGCAACATCTTCTCGGCCGCGTTCAGCCTGATCTCGACCGTGGCGACCGTAGCCTTTGACGTCATCAAGGCGGCTGCGGGCCTGCTGGTCGAGGCCTTGACCGCGTCGGTTAGCCTGATCGTCGAAGTGTTCTCGGCGGCGTTCAGCGCCATCCAGACGGTGGTCACAGCGGTATTTAGCGCCATCCAGGCTGCCGCCTCGGTGATGCTGGACGTGCTCAGCGCCATCGCCTCGACCATCCTGAGCGCGTTCACCGCTGCCTTCAGCGCGGTGCTTAGTATCGCGCAAACGGTGCTCACGGGTATCATCTCCGCCGCCTCCGCCATGCTCAGCGCCTTGCAGGGCATCATCAGCACGTTGCTGAGCGCCTTCACCTCGGCCTTCACCGCGATCTTGAGCCTGGTGCAAAGCGTGATGAGCGGCATCATCTCCGCCGCCTCCGCCATGCTCAGCGCGCTGCAAGGGATCATCAGCACCCTCTTGAGCGCGTTCACGTCAGCCTTCAGTGCCATTCTTAGCACCGCGCAAAGCGTCTTTAGCGGCATCGTCTCGGCCGCGTCCTCGGCCTTTAGCGCCATAGTTAGCATTGCCCAGTCTGCCGTGGGCGCGATCGGCAGCGCGCTTGGCTCGCTGGTCGGAATCGCCGCTAGTGCTTTTGGCGGGATTGTCAGTGCCGCCTCCAGCGCTTTCGATTCCGTGATCAGCATTGCTAACAGTGCCGCCGGCACGGTCGGTGGCATCCTCGGCGGCATCACCAGCTCGGTCGGTAGCGTCGGCAGCGCCATCGGCGGCATTGCCAAGTCGGTCGGCGGTGGCATCAAGAGCATCGGCAAGAAGATCGGCGGGCTGTTCGCCGAGGGTGGCGTGATCACCGGCCCGGTGTCCCTGTCCGGCCCCGATGCCGATGGCAAGGAATTCAGGACCGGTGGTACGCTGTCGTCCCCGACCCTGATCGGCGGCGTCGACAATGTGCTCGGCACCGCTGACCTCGGCCTTGCCGGTGAAGCCGGGCCGGAAGCGATCCTGCCGCTCACGCAAACCTCCCGTGGTCTCGGTGTCAGCGCGGCAGGCCTAGGCGGCAGTTTGACCAAGGTCTTCATCATCGAGGGCGTTGATCGCTCGACCACTGACCGCCTGACCAGCCAGGTGCTCGAACTTGACGCCTCGGTCGAATTCCGCGCGGGCATCGCTGCCGAGCGCATCTTGCTCGGGGACTTTTGATGGCCATCAGCTATCCCATCGATTTGCCGCTGAATGATGTCGCCGAGATCAATGTGCGCCCGCGCAATTCCAGCACCTTTCAGGCCTCGCCCTTTACCGGCCGTGGGCAGGTCCAGGAATATGAAGGGGCCTGGTGGGAGGCCACTCTGGTCTATCGCTCGATCGACCGGACGCTGGCGCAACCCGTGATCGGCGCGCTGGATTCGCTGAAAGGCCCGGTTGGGACCTTTGTCATCCCCTTTCCAGGCTATGCCAGCCCGCTGGGCACGGCCTCGACGGTGCCGTCATCACCGACCGTCAACGGCTCAGGCCAAGCCGGCAGTGATGAGCTGATCGTCACCAGCGCGCCCGTTTCAGAAACCGGATGGCTGCTGGTCGGTGACATCATTCAGGTCGGGCCAAGCAACCGCCCGCATTGGCACCGTGTGCTCGCCGATGTCGACACCGATGGCTCCGGCAACGCCACCATTGACGTCTGGCCGCCGATCCGTGAAGGCACCATCAGCGGCGACTCGGTCAGTTTCTCAGCGCCGCTTTGCCTGTTCCGCCTGACCGATACGGTTGATGCCTCGCTGTCGTCGCCCGTGATCCATGGATTCGATGTCGTCTGCCGTGAGGCCATCTGATGACATCATCCAAGTACATGACCTCGGCCCAAGGGGCCAAGCGCACCATTACGATCCGCCAGAACGGGCTGACCTCGCGGATCACTGTGACCCGTGCCGATCGCCTAACCCGAGCGCTGCGTGCCGGGGTCGCCGAACTCCAGGCTGAGCAGTCCGGGACATCGCAGCCGCGCACTTATGGCTATGGCTATGTCAGAGTCGATACCGAGAAGGTTTTTCGTGAGATCGACAGCAGCGGGGCCTTGCATCTGATCAACACCATCACCGCCGACGAGATCGACGGGATCTCGGCCTATGTGGTGTTCGGAAGCCCGAGCGGATCGCAGGGCGTGGTGTTTCCCGGGGACTTTCCGGGCAATCAGGGTTTGATCAAGAATGGCATCCCGCAGCCTGAAGGGACGATCACATCAGGCCGTTTTTCCGGCACGGGTGTTGACGGCAAAGGCGACCCGATCGGAGCCAAGATCATCCCGCGTCTGGGCGCGCCCGGGCAGACCTTCATTCAGCCGTTCGTCGACGAGACCGACGCGGACTCGACCTTTGTCGGCACTGGCATCGCCTACACCTATTCGAAGTGGGTCTTCATTCAGGGGCGGTTCGAAGGCGACCCCGAGGTCACCGTGCTCGCGCGCCTACGCAAGGCTGTTGACCCGCGCACCTCGACCGCTGGCTGGAGCTTCAACCCCTATGTCCAGCTCTATGACCTGCTGACCAAGGACAAGGCCATCGGCGGTGCCGAGATTGACCCGGCCTCGATCGACAGCACGACGTTTTCAGCTGGGGCCAATTGGGCGGACATGGAGCTTGACGTTCCCAACGTCACGCGCACCGCCTTGGTCACCACCGACACCAACAAGTCGTTTGCCAATCATCTATTCGAGTTCAATCAAGGCGTGACCCCCTTCACCTATGGCGATGTGGTTGAGGTCGTGGCTTCGGCAGGGCAAAGCATGCCGCCCAATTTCTCACCCGGAACGCGCTATCACGTCATCCCGATCCGCCACAGGATCAACAACTTCCAATTCCCTGCGGTCGCGTTGGCGGCTTCGCTCAACGATGCGCTCGATGGCACCTATATCCTGCAGGGGACGCGCACCACCGATATCGATGTCAGAAAGGTCGCGGAAATCCGGCATATGTCCGGCTTTACCTACAAGTCGAACGAGGTGCTGTCATCGGTCGTCCAGAAGATCTTGGAAAGCTGCAGCGCGTCTCTGTATATCAGTGACGGCAAGATCGCGATCACGCAGACGTCCTTCCCGGTCTCAACCGAAACGGTCACCGAGGATGATATCCTAGGCGCGATCTCCCTGAACAACCGGCTGCCCTCATCCGAACGCGTCACCGCGCTCACCGGCATCTACAATTCAGCCCTGAACTTGTTCACGCCCAAGGACTACCCCACGGTCGACGGCGGCGGCATCTATCAGGTGTTGGACAACGGCAAGGCCGCACCGGGGCGTTTTGACCTGCCATTCACAGGCAAGGCCGGCGTTGCTCAACGTCAAGCGCTGATCCGGCTTCGGCGCAGTCGCCAAGAACGAACCGTCTCGTTTTCGGGCGATCTCAGCCTCTACCGTCTTTCCCCCGGCACGATTTTCACACTCGACAAGCCATCGCTGGGCCTCGACGTCAACACCACCTTCGAAGTGCGCGACCATACCCTGTTCGTCGAGATTGCCGATGATGTGCCCACGATCGGCATCGACGTCACCGGACGGCAGCTGGAATCCTCAACCTTCGATCTGAGCGCTAGCGATGAGCAACTGGTTGAGGAAACGCGCATTCCCGGCATCGAGTCGCCGTTCAACGTCGGCACCCCTGGCAACCCGCTGGTCACCGAAAGCCTGTTCTCGACCTCGGAAGGCGCTGGCGTGCGCACCCTCGCGACCGTCACCTGGACCCCCTCGGAGGGCGGTTTTGTCGAGAGCTATGTCGTGTCCTATAAAGAAGACGCCGACGTCAACTTTACTTTCTTGCCGAAGACGCCAGACCTTGAAGTTGTGATTAAAGACTTGTCGCCCGGCGTCTATACTTTCCGCGTTGTTGCGCTTAACACTCTTGGACTTGAAAGTGACTTTGCGACCACGTCGAATATTGAGATCTTGGGCCTATCGGCCCCGCCATCGGACCCCACCGGGTTCAACGGTCAGATCACGCTGAGCGCCGGCATCATCCTGCAATGGGATCGGTCGGTTGACCTGGACGTGCGCCAGGGCGGCGTGGTCGAGATCCGCCATCAGTCCGATGATGCGGGCGGCAAGTCCGGCGATTCCCGCGACCTCGCCATCATCAGCGGTGACGCTGCCGTGGTGCAGGTGCCATTCGTGCTCGGTACCTATTACATCCGCTTCATCGATCAGACCGGCAATAGTTCGGGCTTTGCCGAGTGGTCCACCGATGGCGTCAGGCCCGTGCCGTTTGGCCAGACCATTACCGGCGGCGTGTTCGACGCCAACAACTCGACGCTTGACCAGATCACCATTCAAGAGGACCCGACATTCCCGTCGACCAATCCTAGCAATACCCTCGTTGAGGATGACCCCAACGACTGGCTGACCCTGCCGCTCGAAGGTGGCATCGACAGCATTACCGACATCGACACGGTGACCGACATCGACGCGATTCCGGCCTCGAACTCGGTCGCCCCTGAAGGCCTGTACTTCTTCGCCACCAACATCGACCTGTCCGCCCGCGCCCGCGTGCTGCTCGAGTCCGTGGTCACCACCGAGGTGGTCGACGTCGCCACCGGCATCGATTCGATCGACAATATCGACCTGATCCCCAATATCGACGCGATCGGTGCTGGCACCGCCCAGGTTGGCCAGGCGACCGCTTTCATCGAGGCGCGCTATAGCCCTGACGCTGCCGCCGCCGACACCTTCGGCCCGTGGGAGCGCCTGGAATCGCGCATCTTCAACCATCGCTCCTGGGAATTTAGGCTTAAGGCCAAATCGCTGGTGCCGACCGTCAACATCCGTATCACCGAGCTGCGCATCGTCGCGCGCGAGCTACCGGTCGATGTCTAGGCGATCGCACCATTAAGCATCGATGATGCTAGCCGGTTTCTTTTGATCCCGCGCAAAGGACCGCCAATCTCGGCGCAACTGGGTTGACCACATGCGGGCTTGTCCATGTCACAGCCGACCGATAGCGACTACAGCCAACCGTCCGGCGCGTCCGGCACGGCCATCAGGACCAATGAGGCCGATTACTTCGACGGCATCCTGACCAAGAATTCAGGCACCACGGCCCCGTCCACGACCTTTGATGGTATGTGGTGGATCGACACCAGCCAGACTCCGCCCGAGCTGAACATGAGGAACCAGGCTAACACCGCCTGGGACAAAGTCGCCGAGATCGATGCCAGTACGGGAGTCAAGCTGTTTTCGCAGGCTGCTGCTGTGGTTTCGCTCAGCAATACCGACCCGTTTACCGCGTCACAGATCATCGACGTCACCGGCGGCACCGCCTCTCTGGTGGTCAGAAGCGATATCGATACCGGTCTGGCGTCGTTTTTGGATCTCGGCTTCGAGAACGTCGCCAATGAGGACACCATCGGGTTTTCGCTCGATCTTAGGGTGACCGACAACACCGACGCCTCGGAGGACACGGAGGCCGATCTCGGCGTCATTCGTGGCGGTTCCCTTACCAATAAGATCACCATCGGCGACGAGGTCACGGTTACCGGGACCTTCAACGCGACCACGCTAGAGCAGGGCGGCACCACGGTCGCTAGCCTGATCGAGACCGAGAAAGCGACCTTTACTGAGGACCCTGAGACCGGCACGTCTGTGACCGTTCCGACCGGCGTCACCCGTGGCGAGCGCAACCGCTTCACCGGCTCATCCGCGTCCACCTGGACCATCAACACGGGCACGGCCGGCGAGGTCTACCCGATCATGAACGACGGCACCGCCGACATTACCTTTGCGGCCGGTGGCGGCGTCACCATCGCTGCCGGTGGCTTGACCTTGGGTCAGCAGAAGGTCTGCACGGTCGAATATGTCACCACGACCCGCGTATTTATTTACGGGCAGAATAGCTAATGCCATTTCCTGGACAGCTCGGCTCGGTCGCTGCCGCTGGCGGCGGCACGCCGCTCAATTACAGTAATCTGGTGGCGTTTTGGGAGTCGGAAACCAGTGTCGCCGATACCGGTGGCGAGGTCGACACCTGGACGGATCAGAAATCATCGATCGTGCTGAGCCAATTGGGCGTGCAACCGGGGCCGGAATTGGAAAGCAACACCCAAAATGGCTTTGACGGTATTTCATTTGAAGAGACGACCGCGCCGGACCCGATCAATCGGAAGATAGGGTCATCTGCGGGCGCGCTTGATGATTTCTTTTTCGGCTCGGGCACCAAGGCGATCAGCTTTGCCGCACGCTGGGATCGAACCGCCGACTTTACCTTCAACCTTCCCTCTACCATCGCGTCCAAACGCTACAGCTTCGGCCTAGATGAGGGCTGGGTTCTTCGGCTTTCCCCGGATGGTACGATTTTGTTCCGACATTACATGAGCAATGGCGCATTTTGGCTGCTGGAAGCCAGCGGATTTTTCAGCGTCGATGATCTCGTGCTCGGTTCGATTCGCTATGATGGTGGCAATACCAGCAATTCGGGGACGTTCCGCCTGTGGAATGGCAGCTCGTTCGTTGAAACCGGCACGGTCACAACCGCCAGCGGCAGTTCCACCAAGGCGAGTGACGCGGCGGGTGACTTCGTGGTCGGCAACATCTATGACCCGCTCGATTTGACCGACAACTCGCCTTATCAGGGGCCTGTCTTTGCCGTGTGGATGACAAGCCCGTTTCAGATCTCGCTCGATGATCAATATCTGCAGCGATACGTGCCATGACCATGCCGCCGATGAATGTTTGGGGCTATCTCGTGCGCCATGGCCGGGGCGGCCCGCATTACTGGAACGCCAAGCCGGTCAAGATCAAACCGCTCGGTGGCGGCAGCTATCAGCTTTGCGTCAAGGATAGCCATGTGATCGCCGGCAGCTTCACCCTAATCGACGATGACATCGGTTTTCGTATTAGCAACGCCACGAGCACGTCATCGCGCCTGACCTGGCAGGCGGTCGAATGACCGCGCTCACCGACAGCTTTGCGCTCCAGCAAAAGCCCGTGGTGCTGGTCGATCTGTTTTTCGATAGCGGCACCATCAGCTTATGGACGCGCCCTTTCGAAGGCGAGTTTGACGGCACCACCTATCAACCTCTAGCTGGCATTACCGGCGCGTTGGCCATCCGGCAAAGTCTGGAGCAATCGTCACTCGACATTGCCGCACAGATCAGCGGGGCTGCCGACGAAATCAGGAACGCGGGGCTGACCGAGCAATTCCAATGCCGTGATGCCCGCATCCGTCTCGGCAACATCAACGCCGCTGGCGTGGTCGAAGCCTCAGAGACCCTGATCTTCGGCACCATGCAGGACATTCAGATCGTCGAGGATGACCAGGGCAGTGACGTTGCCGTCAAGATTGACAGCGTATTCGCCGAGATCGACCGCTCGAATGATCTTCGCCTCTCGGCAGCCGATCAGGCAAGGTTCGACCAAAACGACACCTTTTTCAATTTCGTCGATACTGTGAATGCGGGCGAGCGCTTCGGCGCGTAGCTGGAGTTGACGTGACGCAGGTCTTCAGCGAATAAGGGATTGTCCTACCTTTGTGCTCTCACCATAAAGCTGGACCGGGCCGGACTTCCGATGGGAGGTTCGGCCCTATCGATTCCAAGGTGGTGAGATTAAAGTCATCCCTGGATGATGATCAAGAAGAGGCTCTAAGCCGTGAGCTACCGACGTGTTATCGAAATTGCGGCCATGCACCTAGCTAATTCTGACGGCCACGGGGACCTCGATATTAGGGACCTTTGTGAACGCGCTAAAGGCACGGTCAAGGATGACCCTAGGATGGCGGAAGCCTGCATTGATTACGCCGTGTCCTTGGCGTTTGAAAAGATGGTTCAGAAAGCCAATAAAGCGAACGCAACAGACCAGGGTATGCTGCCTGGGATTAACGGTCTCTCTACCCGGTTTCCGGTGATGCGCAATGGCAGAAGGAAGTTCGTTAAGCTCGACGACATGACCCGAGAGGAATGTTTGGCTAAGGAGCATCAGCTCCGATCACCAGCAGAATCGCAAATTGGCAACGCCAACAGAATGAAAAAACACATTTTGCGCAAGTTTGGCCAAAATTTGTCATCATGACTTTTTGCCATCGGCGGGCTTTTCGTCCTTGAGCGCGTCCTCGGCATCGCTGACCCCATCTTCCATGGCCCGGATCATGCGTGTTAGGTCGTCCATCTCATCAAGCGATAGCCCATAGGCGATGGCGTAGTCATTGATCGCGGTCCAGGGGATCTTGCCGACCGGGCCAACGCAGGTGTTTAGCTCGGCCTTGGCGGCAAAATAGAATTCCATCCACGGCTCGACCTGATCGAGCGCGTCCAAAATCGGATTGTTGAAATCTTGGCCATGGGCGGCGGCTTGGCGCTGAACCGCCCTGATGGCTTCTAGGCGCGTGCCCGCCTTGGGCCTTTTCGGGTCCGCCGGCTGGGAGCCGAGGCGCGCGGCGTGGGCGATACCTCGGAAGAGTTTTTTTCCGCACTCGCCACCTGGATCTTCCCGGCGTTCAGCTTAGCGACATGCTGCTGGATCGCCATGAACAGCTCGCTACCGCCGTCCATGTCACGCACCACCGAGCTGAATTCATCTAGGGTGCAGGGCACCGGATCACCATCGGCATCGTAGAGCGGCACGCGCTTGCCCTTGTCGTCATAGCCACCCCAGTCCTCAATGTAGATGGTATGGATCAGCTCGATCACGTCATCGGTGAACTGGCCATCCTCGTCGACAAAGGCCGAGAGGTTATCGACCGAGACATCCTTGAGCGCATCCAGCTTGTCCTTCATCTGGACGGCCCGAGCGCGAAAGGTTTGGTTGGACGGGTTCGGAATCAGAAGCTCGATCCAGATCGTTCCCAATTCCAAAAGCTCGGTCTTCTGGACGTGTAGGCTACCAACCGCCGCCGCGATGCTGCTGCGGTCTTTTCCGTTAGCTCGGGTTTGGGGCATGATTTCTCCGCTTAGACGGGCAGCCCCCAAAACTCAACGATGGTCATGGTTCGGCTGCTTACAGGATCAACAGCGCTTTCTAGCGTTAGAGGTGCGGTGATAGGCGCATCGCCAACGACGTTCAAGCCTGGCGTGGTCACCGATCCGAACGGCAGATCCATCAACAGCGCCGCAGGACGGCCTGCCAAGGTCTGCTTGATCAGCGCGAACAGACCGACATCCGAGTTATTCACCACCGCGTTCAACGAGGTAACGTTCTGGAAATAGCCGGTCATCTCGGACGACACCGTAAAGTTGCCGGCGGTGACCGCGAACGCCCCGAGCACACCGACCGCTTTGTTCGCTGTGGCGTTGTTGGACACGTTCATGGTGACCTCAGCCACATAGGCGAAGAACGCCGATGGCACCACCGCCGCCGGATCAGTCGAGCGCAGGAACAGCCGGATGTCAGGCACGTTGTCGGTGGTGTTGAACGCGTCTGAATTCTCTAGCTCGTTGATGGTCGCGCCATCGGTGGGCAGCTCGTCGCCGACAGCCCCCGTGTAGTTGGTTACGGACGTCGCCAGAAACTCGGTATCGACGGCGATCTTGTCGGCAGTCGGCACGTTGATCGTGGCGTTGTTGAACAGCGCGCCTGCGACCACCTCGCCCTGCACCTCGCCGTTGGTGTCATCGGCTTCACCAAGCGAGCGCTCCATGTGGTAGGTGATCTGCGCGAAGTCGGCATTATCGGCTGAGACATTGCGGTTGACGTTGCCGAAGAAAATGGTGATGTCCTTGCCGGTGCCGACCTCGGCGGTCATCTCGGTCGAGGCATCGGTGCCGCCGGTGGTCAGATCAAAAATCATGTCGGTGGCGGTCACGGCCTGCCCGACCCGAGCAAAGGTGGTATTGCCGGCATCATCGAACTGATTCGCGGTGACCGCCCCTCCGACGCGCACCCAATCGCCGATCTCCAGACCGAAATCAGTCATGTCTGTGGCGGCTGCGGTCAAACGCGGAAAGTCACTCGCTGGCCTGGCGACATCAACATCAGAGGTGGGGAAGGCAAAGCCGATCACGCGCACGATCGCGTCTTGCGGCGGCGTCGCCTCGGTTACATAGCCGGCTGCTGTGATGGTGTTGGCGGTAACCGCCGTGATCTCGCGGTAGGCCGTGCCCACGATGTTGTTGGCGGCCGCGCCGAAGCCTTCGGTATGGATCAGCATGCCGACCACAAAGCCGAGGGTGGCGGCATCAGTACCGAAATCGATGGTATTGGCAGTCACCGCCGTGACCGTGGTCGCCTCATTGCGCCCGCCAAAGGTTGGCGTTTTCTTGGTGTTGGCGAGCATCATGCCCGGCCAAAGGTCGGCAAAGCTGTACATCGTCAGGTCTTGACCGAACGACGCTGCCGCATCGAAGTCTGTGGTGACACCCTTTCGGTTCTGGCGCAGCCGACTGATCGGGGTTCGGGCGGTGGTGGTGAGCGCCGCACCGAAATTGCCGTATTCATTGGGCTGCATCGCGATCCAGATCGGCGAGCCGGGGAGGACCCCATTGGAGGCTTCGCGTGCGATCGAAAGGCCGGTTACATTTGAGTCAATCTTGTCGACAGCAACCATGGGAACCCCGCTTCTTGCATGGACTTTCGAGCGAGGTTCAGGGAACGCGGGCTAGATCTCAAACATCCCGAGAGGGCATCATTTGCCATAGATGATTGTGGATAGCGCTTTGGTGAATTGATTGTACGCCTTCAAAGGCTTGCTCATCGTCTTGGCCGAAAAGAGATGGCCAGGAGCGAGGCGAGCGATGACGGCAGTCAACCAAAATGTCGGCACCAGTGCCGCTGATCCGGTTTACCCCAACGCCACCGTGCGGCTGTCGGTCGCGGTGACCGACCCCGGTGGCAGCGTCACCGACCTAACCAATGTTCAGGAAATCAATTACGGCATCTATGGTGTCAGCCCCGACAAGGACTTCGAGGCCCCGGCGATCATCCCGAAAACCCTGGGCTCAGGGGTCACGGTCACCAATGCGGCCGGCGGCATCTTCGAAGTCGAGATCCTGCCGGCGGACACCAAATCACTCTGGCCCGGCTCCTACTATCATCAGGCGGAAATCCTGGACGCGGCCAACGACCGCTACCCGGCGCTGACCGGCACCTTCAAGCTGACCGCGCGCTTCTGATGGTTTCACGTGAAATCACCAAGCGCAGGCTTGACCAGGCTGAGCTATGGCGCTGGGCGCGTCCGTCTGCGGTCAAGCGCGGCGAATGGCTATGGCCGAGCTTTACGCCCCAGGAGATGGCCTGTCAGGGCACCCAGTGCGTGCTCATCGATCCCAATTTCATGGACCGGCTGCAGTCGATGCGCACGGCCGTCGCCGTGCCCTTGCCGGTCACCTCGGGCTACCGATCCCCCAAGCATAATCAGGCGGTGTCCTCGACCAATAGCCTGGTGGGACCGCACCCTGACTGCCAGGCGGTCGACCTCGCGGTGCGCTTTACCGAAGCCTATGAAGTGATCAAGGCCGCACCCAGCTACGGCTTCATCGGCATCGGCGCACTTCAGCATGGCAAACCTCTGGGACGCTTTGTTCATCTTGACTGTTGGGTAGGCCGGAAAAATCCGGCGTTTTGGACCTATGACGCTAGCTAGAAACCATGACGGATCAGACCATGAACGAGCAGGGAGAGCGCAAGACGCACTGGCTTGTCGAAGGCCTTGGCGGCGTCAATATCATTGTCGTGATCGGCGCGTTTATCGCGGCGAGTTGGTATGTTTTTGAGATCAGAGCCGCCCAGACCTACCTGACCAGTGAACTGCGCGATGTCAAAAACGAACTGAAGATTTTAGTCGAGCGGCAAACGGAAATCGCGCAGCTGGGCTGGCGTCTCGATAATCTGCAATCGCTGCAAAATCGCATCTCGACCCGCCTCGACACGCTGCAAGAAACGGTGCGGCTGATGGATGTCACACTGCGCGATGTCCAGGCGAAGCAAGCGCGTCATGGCGACCAGCATGATCAAAATTGATCCCCGTTGGTTCAATTGCCGTGATCTTGGACATTGGCTGTGGCTAATAACCGGCCTTGGCATCGGGGCTGGTGCCTTGCTTGGCGTGGTCGATTTGCGCAATGCAAAGGTCCTGGACCATCCCGTGCATATCATTGACGTCAGCGCGCCGTTTGATCGTGTCGCCCTAGGCGGCCTTTATAAAGTGGAATTGGTCCTCGATAAACGACGTGGCGACTGTGAAAACGGGCGCGTCGTGCGTCATATGCTGGAGCTGCAGCGCGGCTGGCATTACCTCTCCGAGCAACGGCCTGTGCTGCAATTGGGGCCGGGCAAAAAACAGATACTGGCCTTGAATTTGCCGACCGCGCCGATTCATGCCGACGATTATGGGCTGATGCAGCCCGGCCTTTGGAAGATCATTTCCCGGCTCACTTATGATTGCCCGGATGGCGACGGCTCGACGGTGGCGGCGCGCATGATGTCGCGCGAGACCACCTATGAAACGCCACCGTTCACCGTGCTGCCGCCACATGACCCACCGTCTGACCACCAATAAGGGATAAGCCCATGTCAATCTGGTCGAAGATTTTTAGCGTGGGTGGGGCCGGCATCGCCGCGCCGATCGATGCCATTGGCGGGGTGATCGATGAGCTGCACACGTCACGCGAAGAAAAGGACGCGGCCAAGATCGTGCTCGCCAAGCTGCGCCAGGAGCCGGCCAAGCTGCAGACGGCGGTCAATGCCCTTCAGGCCCAGCATCGCTCGGTCTTCGTCGCTGGCGGCCGCCCGTTCATCATCTGGGTGTGTGGCTGGGCGCTGGCTTACATGTGGCCGATCCGCATGCTGATGAGCGATATCGTATTCATTGCCGGCGGCAAACCTTTGCCCGCCGTGGGCCTGTCGACCGCCGACGTGGTCGCGCTGCTCGGCCCCATCCTCGGCCTCGGTCTGCTACGCACCGGTGAAAAGGTCACGGGCAAAGCGAAATGAGCGCCGCGCCGGATTGTCCGGTGAAGCCCGAAACCTTCGCGCTGATCATGGCGACCGCCTGCTCCAGCCTCAGAACCGTGTTGATGGCCTATGAGGATGACCCTGACATCGCCAGCAAGATGCCCAAGGCCTGGGCCAGGCTGCTCGGTGAAGTTGCGTTCGTACATGAACGCTTCGGGCGTGCCGTCATCAACAAGGAATGACGCCAGCCCGGCTTCATTGAGGCCAAAAGCCCGGTTCCTAAGATCGGCAGGACACCGTCCAGCTAAACGGGGCCAGCCGGCGCATGCTGTTCGATTTTATCATTCGTGGTCTCAACAAGGTCGTCGGCGACGGAACGCTGACCGATGACGAGTGCATGGCGTGCTCCAACCGCAAGGGCGCGATTACTTCTTGCGTTCCAGCAGGCCCAGAAACCCCCAGCCGTCACCTCAGCGGCAAGCAGGTCCCGCCCGGCTTTATCGTGGTGCGCTGTGATCTGACGGAAGCTGAAGCCGAGCAATTCTGCCGGCCCTGGCTCCCCGAGCCGCAATTCACCTGGGAATCGCTGAACGTCGGCGCTGACCGCTGGCGCGTGATCGTGGTCTCTGGGCTGGTGCGCGCGCGCGACGGCCATGGCGGCATGAATGAAGGTCGAGGAAAAGGTTTCCTCGATGCTTGGGGCTTCCGAAATCAAGATTATTTGCCGAACCGATCGCGTGGTCGCGCCACAATTTTCTGGATGGCGACGTCTCGCGGGCTATGGCGTCAACTCTCAAATTCGACGTTTGCAGAACAGTCTTACGACCAGGCGACGGGCGAGCATGTCATCCGCATGGATTACGGCGCAGTGCGGCCTAACAAAGATGATGAAGTCCGCTTAACGGTCGAGAGCTGCGCCACCTTTGTCGCTCAAGATGCGGCCGCCAACATCATTGATTTTTCGATAACGCGTGATCAAGCGAAGGCGCTGTTCGAAGAAGATGTCCAACGTCGGCTTGACCGCAAGCTTGCGTTGAGGCGCTGGCGCTTGGCCGATGCCGAAATCGACCGGATCGCAGCAGCCGGCGGCTATGAGGAGATGAGCGCCGCGAATTTTCGTCTTCACATGACAGACGTTCTGGACCTGTAGATGACGACGACCGTAACAGTCAATTCTGGCGGCGGCGCTGACTACACCACCATTCAGGCTGCGATCGACGCATCCGACGTCTCGACGGAAGATTACATCGTCGAAGTTCAGAACAACGCGGCGTATGCCGAAAACCTGACGCTTGGCGGATCGACCGGCACGCCGACAATTGCGAATTATCTGCATCTGACGGCGACGGACGCAGCTTACCATGCTGGTGATGCAACAACTGGCGCGCGCGTTGCGCCGACAGCAGCTGACCACTCGATCGAAGTAACCGAGAACTTTGCGCGCGTTTCAAAAATGCTCGTTCAACTGTCAACGGGTTCCGGCAACTCAAATGAGTGTATTCGCGTCGGCACTGGCACCAATATACTGGTTGATCGTTGTGTTCTCGACGCCCAGGCCCGTAACAGAACCACAACTGACGGTGACTGTTTTTACACTCAGAGCGATTCCAATACGCCGCTAACGCTCTACAATACTGTCATGATCGACGCCGATCGCGGATGGGTCGATCTTTTTAATTATGATGGCACGATAAATCTTGAATTTTGCACTGGTTACCGATGCGCCATCACGGAAACCAACGGCGGCCAGCGACAAGGTTATATGTACCCTCGCGGCGGTGCCACCACAGCAGTTGCCAATATCTACAATACGGTTGGTGGCTTTAACGGCTATGCTGAAGTCAACGGAAAGGGCGCTTCACAGACTATTTTCCATTCTGAAGACGCGGTCGCTACCATTAACGGCGCGAATAACGCAGCCGATAATAATCTAGCTTTCAACGACATTTCGGCTACTGGGTTTGTTGCTAACATCGTTCACGCCGACGCATGGACGGACCCTACCAATTTTGATCTGACTATACTCGATACAGATTCAGATCTCTATCTGGCGGGCACGGATCGCAGCGGATCGCTGCCAGACAGCCGGGTTGACGCCACCATCGACATCGCAGGCGTCACCAGGCCGGCGACGCCATCGATCGGTGCCTATGAGTTCGTGGCGGCTGGACCGGATCGCTCGATCACCGCCGACCACGACGCGTTCTTGGCCACACAATCGGCAACGCTGGTCCGCGAGCGCGATATTACCGCTGATCAGGATGCGTTTCTCGCGACGCAAACGGCGGCGGCCAAGCTGATCGGCAAGGCAACAGCGGCGCAAGACGCCTTCCTGGCAACGCAGGCTGCCCCTCTTGACCTAATCAGCAAGGTCAGCGCGGCGCAGGCGGCCTTCCTGGCTACGCAAACGGCGGCCCTGGAAGGCATCATTAGCTCTGATGTTAGTGGCGACCATCAGGCGTTTCTCGCCACCCAAGCCTCAACGCTGGATCTCATCGCCGATGTTACGGCAGCACAATCCGCGTTTCTGGCAACGCAGGCGGCACCCCTTGACCTGATCGCGGATATTGCCGCTGATCAGGATGCGTTCCTCGCGACCCAAGCCGCGTCGATCACCACCCAGGCCGGCATCACCGCTGATCACCAGGCGTTCTTGGCAACGCAAGCCTCCGTCCTTGACCTGATCGCCAGCGTCGATGGCGCGCAGACGGCGTTCCTCGCGACGCAGAGCGCCAGCCTCGATCTGATTGCCGACATCACCGCTGGGCAAAGCGCCTTCTTGGCGACCCAGGCGTCAGCGCTCACGGTGGCCCTTCAGATCACGTCTGACCAGTCCGCGTTCCTGGCCACCCAAAGCGCGCTCATTCTCACCCAAGCCGGCATCGTCGGTCAGCATACCGCCTTTCTCGCCACCCAATCCTCGACCGTCGAGGTGGTGGTCGACGTTGCCGGTGATCAGGCCGCCTTCCTCGCCACACAGGCCACCGACGTCGACCTGATCGCCAAGGTCAACGCGACCCAGACCGCGTTTTTGGCGACGTCAGCGGCCGCGTTTGACGCTTTAGCGTCAATTTCCGCATCTCAGGCCGCTTTCCTGGCCGCTCAGGCGTCGACCCTGGAACTGACGGCACCAGGCCTTACCGGCGACCACATCGCTTTCCTGGCGCAGCAGAGCGCTGTCCTGGGGCTCCTTTCGACCTTGTCCTCGGATCAGTCGGCGTTCCTCGCCGTGCAGACCAGCGAGGTCGATGTCGTGGCAGAGCTAACGGCGGCGCAGACCGCCTTCCTGCCCACCCAAGCCGCGCAGCTGATCATCGGTCAAAGGCCGTCGATCGGGCTTGCCGGCCAAAAATGCGTTGATCGTCAGCTCGTGGCGGTGCGCGCGATGTCAACTCTACAAGGACAAAGCCCATGACTCTCAGGATCTATGACGCCACGGTCGAAGCCGGCTGCGATGGTATCGTCGACGATGTCGACATCGGTGCCGCCGCTACCATTGAAATCCGCACCGGCACGCAGCCGGCAGTCAATGGCGCGCTCACCGGCACGGTGCTCGCCACCTTCACCCTGCAGGACCCGGCCTTCGGTGCTGCCGCCGCATCCGGTTCGGGTGCTGTCGCCACCCTTCTCGGCGTACCGCTCACCGACGCCTCGGCGGACAATACCGGCACGGCCGGCTATGGCGCGGTGCTCGGCGATGCCGTGGTCAAATGGACGGGCGACGTCACTATTACTTCTGGCGGAGGAGATTTCGAGATCGACAACTTATCTATTACTGCCGCACAGGAAGTACGTCTTACCTCTTTGACTTTGACACTGCCGCAGTCCTAAATGAACATGAACATAAAGCGCCTGGGATGTCAATGTAGCTCTGTTACATTCCAGGCGCTCTAGTTCAGTCATCTAGCCATGCCCAATTCTTTCGCGTTTTCACAGCATGAATAGTGAAGCGGCTAACGCCATGCATCGCCGCTAGCGTCTCGTTGTGCAGTTCCGACTCGCGGATATGCTGAACGGCCTTTTCCGTCAGCTTCGCATGGCAATGATCTTCGCCTTTCGGCACGCGATCCATATCGACCGTGTCTTGGATGTTATCAGCAGGCGTCCCCCACTCCAGACATTTCGGTCCGAAGCAGCCTTGCAGGCCGTTGCCGCATTTATGCCGGGTGACGATGCCAGGACCCGGCGGCTCATCTAGGCCTTCGTAAAGCGTGAGGGTGAGACGCGGGACGGTGATCCTATGACCTTGGTAGATCAGCGTGCCGTAGCCTGCTTCCGTCTTGCCATATGGCCAGAAGACGCATTCGTCAGGGGGATTGGCCACCGTAGCCTTGATCAGATCAAGGCCGGCATTGGGCGGTGCTTGGCCGGCGAGCGGGTCGCCGTATTTCATGAAGCGGTGGTAGTGATTGGTGCAGTATCCGCGTGCGATGACCTTGCTATCGCATCCCTCAACGCTACACGGCGCTAGATCGGTTCGCGATGCCTTGTAGTGCTTTGGGCAAAGGCCTTTGCGATAGGCATTGGTCTGGCAGTCGTCGATCTTGCATGGCGTGAGGGTTTCGGCGCGGCGCGCTTGCCGGTAATTCCGATCACACATCCCCTTTTTGCAAGCGGTCTTGTCGCAGCCGTCAACTTGGCATAACGTCGTCATGTGCTCGGTCCTTCATTAGCGTGGGTGGCCGGGCACATTTCACATCAGAGCCAGCGCCCGGTCAACGGGCATCATCGACGCTTAATAGCGGATGGCGTCGCGAATACGGCTGATCACATCCGGGGCTTAGGATCTTCTGCGGTTTAGCGCTGGAGAGGCCCATGCCCATCGATGACTACGCGCCTTGGTCCCTGGTCAGGGACGGCATCCTTGCCCTGGTCGACACCATCGACAAGGGGATGGAGGAAAAGCCACCTCCGCCGCCGCCTGATGGTGATTTCGAGGTGTTCGAGATCATCGACCACCGCAATATGCCTGACCTGGCGGCGCTCGGCATGAAGCCCTTGAAGATCTGGTATGAGGGTGCGCTGTTCGACAACCGGACCACCATGGACGTGAACCTGAGCAAGGTCGCTGCCGCCGCCCAGCAAGCGCCTCGGGACTCGGTTGTTGATATCGAGCGTTGGGCGGACAAGCATACCTGGCGCGTCACCCCTGAGAACGTCGATCGCTATATCGAGGCGATGCAGGTCTATCAGGCCAATCTCGGCAATGGCTATCTCACCGGCCTGTATTCGATCCTGCCGGTCAGGAACTATTGGGACGCGGTCAGCAATCCCAACAGCCAGGATTACAAGACCTGGCAGAAGTGGAACAACGAGGTTGCACCGATCGTGGCCCATGTCGACCGGCTGATGCCATCGCTCTACACGTTTTACGACAAGAACGACCTGAACAAATTCCCGCGCCAGGGCTGGGTGACCTATGCGCGCGCCAATATCGAGGAGGCCCGGCGTATCGGGGACGGCAAGAAGGTCTATGCAGTTCTATGGCCGCGCTATCACCCCGGCAATGCTGGCGAGATCCCCGGCGACTATTGGCAGCTACAGCTGGACACCTGCCGCCAATATGCCGATGGCGTCGTCATCTGGGATGATCGGACGTCCGACAAGACCGACTGGAATGATCTCGGCGATTGGTGGGATGTCACCGAGGCCTGGCTGAAGACGCTTTAGCGAAGACGCTGCAGCAGGAGCGCCGCCCACACTATGGCCATGACCACCGCGACCGCCAGACAGACCCAGGCGATCACCGCAAACGCCACGGCGAAGGACGGCGCGAACATCTCCAAGAGGTAATAGAGGCCTGCCCAGATCAGCGCGCTGAAGGCGAGACAGGCGCTCCAGACGATGGCGGTCTTGGGCGTGACCACGTAATAGGTCGTAGGCTGTGGTGCCATGACGTCGGCATGATGACACGACAACACAGCCCGGTCACGTCTATGGCTTGAACGACTGCAGCTTGGCAACCCCGGCGTCGTTGACCACGTCTTGGGCCTTGGTGTCCAGCACCGCCGAGATCACGCCGCTATTATAGGCCATCAGCTCTTCGACTTGCTTGGGGTCCATGGCCTTGTTGATTGCGGTCAGCAACACCGTCCCCAGCTTGCCCGCGTCAACCGTGTAGGCCGGCTGATCCCTGCTAAGCCACACCTTGGGTCGCTCGGCCTGCTGCTTCTTGGGCGGCTTCACGTCAGGAGGCTGATCGTCAGCGCTGGACTCGGTCGCGCCTTTGGTTTCGGCGTCGATGATCACCGCGCTGTCTTCATTCGGTTCGGGCTTCTCGCCGTCCTCCCCCTGATCGCCGCCGCCGTGTTCCCGAACAAAGGCGTCGAGCGTGGACTTGGGGTCGCCGGGAATCAGCTTGGCGTTATCCGGCCCGATATTGGCAAAGAACGCGTCACGAAGCTCTTCAGCGGTCGGACCCATGAACGCCTCGGGGGCCGCATCGCGCACCGCCCAGGATCGTGCCCGCCATTGCATCATGCGCCGTGGATACGGCTTCCAGACGTTCCTATCCCAAAGGTTGGCGCGTCTGGCGTCGGCGACGCTGAAATGATTCTCGTATTCCATCCCTGATGGGGTCAACACCTTGCAATGGGCCGTGTAGTCGTCGTCGTAGGGTTTGCCGGTGAACCACTCCTTATAGCCCGTGATCAGGCCTTTCATCTTGGCCACGCCGGGGATGCCTTCGGCGTACCATCCGGGCTTGCCATTGATCACCGCGATGAAGCTGAGCCCGGTCAGCGGATTCACGCCAGCCTCCTGCGCATACATCATGGCAACGGCGGTCTTCTGCGGTTCACCCTGGTAAGCCGTGGGGATCATTTCCGTCTGCGAGACAGCAATCGCCAGCTTGGTGAGATCGCCATAGGATTTCCGGTCTTCAGGCTTGAGGGCAATCTCGTTGCTGGAGATCTCGCCCAGCGGCACGATGTTGCCCTGTTCCTGTGCGACGGCGGTTTTTGCATTCATGGTCTGTGCTCTCCTGACATGTTTGTCATGGGCATCATACGTCAGCCCTGGTTCTCTTCAAGGGCCGATGCTAGATCTTCAATCGCGTTCTTGACCCGCTCGTCGTTGTCCAGGCCATAAAACGCTGCCACCACTTCCTGCGCGGCCGCTCTTAGCCTCACGTCCGAGGGCATACCACGAATGACGGTTGCGTGAATCTCCGCGAGTTGCTTTGCCTGCTCTTGATCCATCGTCGGTAATCCTTCCTTCCTTTTCTGCCTCGATCCATTCCTGGCGCACGGCGGCTTTGCGCAGCTTAGGCAGCAGCGAGCGCACCATGTGGAACTGCCAGGACATGCACCACGCGCCGTGTGTAGGCTTGCCGCGCACCCAGACATAGTTGCCTTTGCGGCACCAGTCGGCGAACTCGTCGAGCGATTCGAACGGCTCGCCCTGCTCGAACTTCTTGACGCGTGCCATGGCTAGCCCACGGCCTGCACGGGGTTTGCGATCTGGATCTCTTCCAGGGTCGCCTGGGCACGCTTTTCCAGCTTGGCCTGGTCCTTGATGTAGATGCGGGTTTGCGTGTGTGCCGCCTGAAAGCGCTCGGCCACGTCGATACGCTTGATCTGCACGATCTGGTCCTTGGACTCCGCGTCGTCAGGATCGGCGTGGATCAGCCCCCCTTTGTGGCCTTGAAGGGCGTGGATCATGCGCGCCTTGGCTTCGTTGCGTTCCTTTTTCAGCCTGGAGATCTCAGCGCCGTGGTCCTGGTAAAGGCTTATCCAGTCGCGCATTTCATCAGGCAGGGTGATGACATCATCCAGTTCGGCGCGCGCCAGTTTGATCAGCGCATTCTGATCGCCTTCATTGGCAAGATCGGGCGCGGGCAGCTCGTTCCGCTTCAGCATCGCGAGAAAGCCCGCCACCTCCTTCTCGATCACCTGCTGCGTGGGGGCGTGTGCCTCGATGTCCCAATGCTTGACGTACATGTCGAACTCGCCGACCACCAGGGCGACCACCGGGCCGACAGGCGCACCCGTGAGCATCAGTTGCGCTTGGTGCTGGATCAGGACGCGCTGAGGTGGGCCATTTTCCCACGTTGCGTTGAAGATGGGTTCGGCAACCACTTTGATTTCGCCCGGTCGCCAGGTCTGGGTCCTGCCGCCGGCCGTCCCCGCGACCGGGAAGGAAAACCCTCCTTCTTCAAGCTCCAGCATGTCGGGGCTGGCGTAGAACGCCAGTGCATCATGCTTGACCCGCGCGTGGATGTTCTTGACCACCCGCCCGGTTTCCTCGTGGTACATCTGGGCCGCGATTGGCTGCAGGCGATGGCCACGGCGCAGCATGTTGTTGTTCTTGGGGCTCATGTCGGCGAGGCCCTTGATATGCGCCGCCAGCGCCAGCTTGCCGTTCTTGCCGATGCCGAACAGGTCCGGGATGGACGATGCGGTGATGCATTCGGAACCGGGCGCGTGCAGCTTTTCGAAGGTGTTCTTGCCGTAGCGCACCAGTCCGAGTGGCAAAGCGTAGTTGCTCATGGTTTTATCCTTCCAGGATTATGGCCTAGGTCATCGAGGCCGTTAGGTTTCGTCTGATATTGCCGTAATGGCCGCGCGTGTTGGTGAAGCGTTCGACCAGGACCTTGTCCAGGCCCAGGTCCTCACGGTTTTCCAGGAGTGCGTCCATCTCCTCGATCATTGTGGCGATCTCCTTGCGCATGCGATCCAGCGCCACGGTGTGCTTTAGCGCGATCCTGGTGACGTCACGGCGTCTTACTTCGCTCATCCGCTCCTCCTCAAAAGCCGGTTGAAAAATCCACGTTGTTCCGTGGGCATTTTAACATGAATGCGCGTGGCTGATGACCGCCTCCAAGCGCCGCGCATCTCGTCCACCAGGGGATCAGCCCAATCGCGCTGGCGCTTCTCCTGCCGCTCCCTCGCCTTGGCCTTGGCCTTCCTGATCTGCTTGATGGTCTTGATCCATACCGATACCGGCATGTAGCGCTCGAAGCTGTAGACGCGCACAGAGCGCCTGATCACCAGGGGGACGTTCTCCCAGCCCATGGCCTTGGCGGTGGCGAATACATGGCTAATCGGCACGGCACGATGATCAAAGCATTCCCAGCACTGACTGATGGGATCACCGCTCAGCAGGCAGTCGATGGTCAGATGCGCCCCGGTTCGGTGGCAGCAATCACAGGAGACCGACAGGGCGGGCAGGGTCATCTTAATCTCCGATATGCGCACGGAAGAAAAACCGAGCGCTCTTTTCAAGTTTGGTGGAGCCAGATCCTAGCTGCTCGGTGACGTTCTCGGCCAGATGGCGGCAAGCCGCCCACGAGCCGTAATCGTCACGCCACAGCGAGCCCACGCGCTCACCGGCCCCGTTGGTGGCCAGGTAAACGCCGCTACCGCTCTCAGCCTGCGTCAAGGTCAACGCACCGATATGCATGGTCTTCATGGTGATCTCCTTCCATGGGCATCATACTACCCTTGACAACCTTGTCAACAATCAACACCCAAGAAAGCAACAACTTGACAAGCTTGTCCCGTAATGTACAAACGCTATATGACGACAACTCTCATCACCAAAACCCCGCACAAAATGGACGTCTGGCTGGCGGACAAAGGTTGGTCGCGTGCCGATCTCGCGCGCGAGCTGGACGTAGTCACGCGCACCGTTGATCGCTGGGCCAACGGCTCGCATTTCCCGGATTGCCAGAACATTCAGCGCATCTACGTCATGTCCGACGCCTATGTTACGCTGATGGACTGGGAAACCGCCTTCGTGATCAAACGGCGTGCCGCCATGGCACGTCCAGTCGCCAAGTCATCTGCGGAAGAGAAACCCAAGCGTGGCCCTGCCAAGAGGCGGCCACGCACGGGCAAGCCCGCCGGCAAAATACCCGCCGGCAAAACCTCAACTGGAAGGAAAAGGACTCGTGACCGACGACCTCCAAGCCCATGAGCAATATGTCATCGATGTGGTGAAGCCGCTGCAGCGCGGCACGCTGTTGAGCAGCTTCGCTGATCAGCTGCAGCAAGCAATCGGCAGGGTCGAAAGCCTGCAAAAATCCGCCAAGATGACGCTTACTATCAACATCCGGCCTGAAAGCAATGGCCAGTTTAGCCTAACCGGCGAAGTCACGTCGAAGCTGCCGACGGCGACCCCATCACCGACCGCGTTCTTCCTGACCACTAATGGCACCATCAGCAATGATGACCCGCAGCAGATGACCATGGATGACGTCGTGAAGTTCACGCCCCCGGCGCGTAATGTCAGGAGCTTCGACATTAAAACCGGCGAAGTCGACGACGACTGATCAAAGCCCACTCAACCGAAACGTGAGAGCATCATCATGAAAACAGAAACTGAAGCCCAGCACGAGGCCCTGACCGTGGATCAGGAGCTGCGCACGCTCGACGGGATGCCGTTCCTGATTTTGCCTGATCATTACAAGACGCAGACCTTGGAGCACTTGCTTCCCGCACCGCGCGCGCATAAAGCCTCCGTTTCGTGCCAGCGCGTGACGTCCTTTATCGAGATGGTCAAGGTTTTTCAGACCGAGGCGACACGGGGCTTCATCGAGCAGCGTGAAGTCAGCAGTGATATGAGCTTTGCACGATTCACAGCCGTGATCGACGCCAGGCAGCCGAAAGCGCCATCCTGGCAACGGCACCGCTATGAGTTCTCCCCGTCCCCGTCGAAACGACTGATGACCTGGGTGAATGCTTCCAATGTTGGCATGAACGCAAGGAATTACGCGCTGTTTATCGAGCGTCACCGCAGAGATGTGGTGACGCCGGAGTCGTCTGATCTGCTAGGCATTATTCGCTCGATCCGTGGCAAGGCCAATGTCGAGTTTTCCGAGGAGATCGATGAGCATACCGGGGCCGGCAGCCATGCCTATGCCGAGAGCATCACGCTGCACGGTGGCAAGGACGGTGATCTTGAGATTCCAGGCTCGTTCGAGATCGGTGTGCCGATCTACGAGAACCAAGGTGATGATGTTGGGTTGAGGGTGATCCTTCGGCCACACGTCGAAGACAACGGCAAGGTGCTCTTCACCCATGAAATCGACCAGCTCGATGCGGCGGTCGAGGTGTTCATGAAGCAGATCGCTATGAAGATCTTCGAGGAGACCGGCGTCAGCTTCCTGCATGCCACTGCCGATTGATGGATCAACCTAATCTGATCCCTGGCGTTGAGTTCGTTTCCTTCAACGTCAGGGATCGGCCTACTCCCTATCGAGAACGCGCCAAGGTGCTGCGCCCCAAAGGGCGAGGGCGCTATCTAATCGTTTCTGACAAAGACCCCGAGACCGCCGCCTTTCAGCAGGTGGTGGCTACCCAGGCCAGGGCCAAAATGGCGGGCCTGCCGCCGATCAAGGGATCGGTTCATCTGATGCTGCATTACTATTTTGAGGTGCCGCGATCCTGGCCCAAGGGCAAGCGCAAGGCCGCCTGTAAGGGCCTGATCCGCCCCTGCGTGCGCCCCGATCTCACCAATCTGACCAAATGCATCGAGGATGCGCTTTCTAAAATTCTATTCGTCGATGACGCCTATGTGGTCGATCAGACCATCAAGAAATTCTATGCACTGGAGCCGTCAGTCTATATCGCTGTAACACGTCTCGGGGATCACCCCAATGATGCCGACTGGCGCACCCTGATGGAGCAGGCCGATGGCTGACGACAACGATGATTTCATGAGCGAAACCCTGGCCGATGATCTGGCCAGGCGCTTCCATAAGATCATCAAGGAGACCCCAGGGGCGGGCCATTACATGGTGGCGTTGTCGGTTTCTGACGTGGACGAGCCCAAAGGTCCGGTCGACTTCTCGCATTCGGTCGTGTCGAGCCTAGAACCGGACAAGGCCGGCACGCTGTGCGGCATGTTCGCCCAAGGCCTGCTTAGCGATGAGGCGGCCGAGTGGACCCAAGACCGAAATACCGAGTCCGACGAGCAGCTTCACTGAGGGCGGCACAGCCAAGCGCCAGATGGATTAGGAGATCACGGTGAAACACGCCAGGCCCGACTACAATCGCATCCAGGACCCAGCCAAGCTGATCCCCGAGGACGAGCCGGTATTTTTGATCCGGGCTCAAGACAAGGTCGCGCCTGCCGCGCTGGAGTTCTATGCCGACCTTGCTGCGGGCCATGGGGCCAGCCAGCAGGTGATCAATAGCGTGGTCACCCATGCGCAGGCCATGAGGGCGTGGCAGCGCGAAAATGGCTCTAAGGTGCCGGATATGCCGGTTGACGAGCCAAATGACGATTGACAGACCTGTCATAGCGATTTAAGGCTGTAGCTACCGTCTGGCGCTGTCGAGGTTTCATCACTTCGGTTAGAGCAGCATCAGGCGGGACCACCCTTTGGCAGGGGTGCGACATCACCAAACACGATCACCAGCCCCTTGGTTGGTCTGATGCTATTGACGGATTTTTGTGTTTGGTGACCGTCGCTAGCTTGCCATCAGGCCAACCAAGGGGCTGAATGATTCGGCCCCGCGATCGGAGCCGGAAAATGCATAGCCCACAATTCCTTTCCGCCCCCCGCTTTTTGTTCACGAAGGAATCGCCGATCAAGGGGCGGTGCATCCCTGTTTTGCTGACCCTGATCCACATGGCCGACGACCATGAACCTGGTTTTGTCGAAACGCCCGGTGGTCCGATAGAACTGACGCGTCGCGACGTTTTAACGTCCAACGATGCGCTTACCGCGCACACCACCTATAAGCCGAGCCGCATTCGGTCGATCCTCAAATACCTTGAAGAAAAAGGCCCGATCGAGTGCATTGCCGATGGCATCCAGCCCGGTGATAAAAAGGTCTATCGCATCGATCTCGAAGCCCTCGGCTATGACGTTGGTGGGCATTAGCCATGTCCGATCAGCCGTATTTTCAAGTGCCCCGCTACATGTTCCCGAGCGACTGCTCTTACCTGCCCCCAGCGACAAAATATGTGATGGTTGAGCTGCTATCGCTGTGCGCCCACAAGCCGCGTCCGGTGCACTATAGCGGCCAGATGCTCATGCTCGATCGTGGTGACGTTTGCGTGTCGCTCACGCGTCTTCACCAGGCCACCGGCTATAGCGTCAAGGTCATCAGAACAGCGCTCAATAGGCTGCAAAATATCGGCATGATTAGCCGCAAAAATAGCACCAAAAAATGGGCAGTGAATGGGCACGAAAAAGGGCAAAGTAAAGGGCAAACTACGAGGCACAATATCTCTATCTATTCCATAGACTTAGACGAGGTGTTCGGGAAAAAGGGCACGGTAAAGGGCAAGCGAAGGGCAAGCAAAGGGCAAACGAATCTAAACGGTATAGACGGTAAAGACGAAAAAGACTCTTGTTCAGGCCATGCCAACGGTGATCTGTTCCCCGACCATTGCCCACCTGACGGCGGGCGTGATTCTGATCACGAGGACGTTCCAAACTGGGTGACGGACCCGGATGCCGATGATACCGTGGTGGCATTGCGGCCGGTGGCCGTTGTGCCCGATCCCCCACCGCCTAATCCATCCGCTGATTTTTCCAGCTGGTGGGATCTCTGGGGGCCTGGCATGAAACGCGGAAGGGGAGCCGCTGAAAAATGCTACAAGCGCATCATCGACAAAAACCTGGCCACGGCGGACGAGCTGGAGGCCGGTCTCAAGCGCTACATGGCGCATGTCAGGGACAACCAGACCGAAGCCCGCTACGTCAAGCACCCACAGACCTGGCTGAACCAGGCCTGCTGGTCCGATGACCTGCCTGGACCCAACCCCGGCAAGCCTGCCGAGAGGCCGTCCCCGTTCGGCCCGCCTGATCTCATCGGGCGTAGCTTCCCGTTCAGGGGCCGGAACTTGACCGTCGGCCAGGGCTGGCGCGTTGATCCCAACTATGCCGGCAGCGGCGTCAAGCTGGTCGAGTGCGATAAGTTTGGCAAAAGCGACGGCTTCGCCAAGACCATGATTTTCGAGATGCCCGAAGAGGCAGTTTGACCGAACGATAAGAAACGGAGCCCATGCGATGGCTGACGAGACCAAGGGCGGCAACCGAGTCGCTGAACCCGGACTCATCCATGTTGAGCCGGTCGACACCCCATCCGACAGCGAAGCGTACGGCCGGCTGCCGTTCGGTTTTCAAGCGCCACCGCACAATCTCGAAGCCGAGCAGGCGTTGCTTGGTGCGATCATGGTCAACGACTCCACCCTCGCTGATGCCGCTGAGTTTTTGAAGCCTGAACATTTTTACGAGCCGGTCCACCAGTCGATTTTCGAGGTCATGCTCAAGACTCATCAAGACGGCCTCCTGGTGGATCATGTCACCCTAGCATCGGCCTTCGAGACCGATGAGCGCCTTGCCCAGGTCAATGGATCACGCTATCTCGCAGGCCTCGCCCAAGCGGCAATCACCATCCTCAACACCCAGGATTACGCGCGTCTGATTTTCGATTTGGCCCAGCGCCGCGCCCTTGCCGCGATCTGCCAGGAAGGCTTGAACGCCGCCATGGACCCCAGCCTGACGGTGGCGTCCGAATGGAAGGGCATCGCGCACCGTATCACCTCGAGCATCGAAGACATCTCGATCACCGAACCGCATGATCGCTCGTGGGATGGCATGACGGTGATCAACCACCTCAAGGAAAGACTACTGGAGTCGTCGCCCAAGGTCTCCACCGGCTACGCCTGCCTCGATGCGGCGCTCGGCGGCGGGCTTCGTCCCGGCTGCATTTACGGCTTTGACGCGCCACCCAAGTCGAACAAGACCTCCGTGCTGTCGGGCGTGCAGCGTGGCGCGCTGATCTCGGGCGTCAAAACCCATTTCTTCTCGCTAGAGCAATCCCCCACCGATCTGGTCGCCCGTGAGTTCTGTGGCGACACCAACACGCCGCTGGCCTGGCTGGAGGACAAGGCCAACGCTGATCTGGCGGTGGCCCGGCTCGATGCCTGGGCGGTTACCAACCCCTATTTCGAGCACGCCAAGTTCGACCACGTGCCGGGCATCACGATCGATGATCTGTTGATTCGCATGAACAGATCGATGATCGACCACGGCACCCGCGTATTCTTCATCGACTACTACACCAAGATCGCCGGCAAGGCCCAACGTCAGAACGAGGCCGCGTTCTATGAGCAGGTCGCGCAAAAGCTGTCTGCGTTTATCCAATCCAACGACCTGATCCTAGTGATCGCGCTGCAGCAAAACCGGGAGGGCAAAAATCTCTGGTCGGACGGCATCAAGCGCGAATGCTCCTGGCTGGCTACCATTCACAAGGTCGAGGTTGGCCTACGTGGCGGCAAGAGTAAGGCCGAAATCTGGTTCGAGGTGACCGACGCGCGCTATGGACCGGCGGAGAATGTCGGTAGCGATGATGAGCGTCTGCTGGTAATTGTTCGAGGGCCTGCTGTTAGGGAAATCAAAGAGCGCTAAACCCACAACCGATGCACGACGCCACCATGAAACGCTACGTTAAAAAACGCGCCGACAAATTCAAAAAGACCCTAGCCGAACAAAACGAAAAGCACCGTCGCCTCGACAAGGCCAAGCCCAAAGAGCCGTTTAAGCGATCGTCAGGTCAGCCCAGCAAGAGCACCAGGAAAAAGGTCTATGCCCGTGATGGCATGCATTGCAGCTATTGCGGGATCGAGACCACCCAGGGAATGAACCACCCTACACAGCGCACCCTCGATCATGTCATCCCGCAATATCGAGGCGGCACCCATGACGCCGATAACCTGCGCGTCGCCTGCTGCGCGTGCAACAGTCTACGGAAATCACTCGACGTCACCCCCGAGGTCTTCATCGGTATGATCAAAAATGGATCGGTAAAGCCTAGCTCGAACGGCTATCCGGCCCCGTGCCTGCCATCGCTAAAACAGGCGGCCGAAGGGCTGACCATCACCTTTGATGGTGGCGTCAAGCTGACCGGGCGGATTATCGGCTAGACGCCTTCTTGATCAACGCTAGGCGCTGCTTTTCGCGTAGTTCGAGCTTGCGCATATGTGCGATGTGCTCGTCGGTCGATAGATATCGCATCAAGGCATCACGCGCATAATAGGCCATCGATTGCTCAGTCAGCTCGGAAAGGCGCAAAAGCTCGCCATACATCGACACCGGCATCACGAATGACCATCCCACATTCTGCTCCCGGTCGACGACCGCCAGGGCTTCGCGCAACGCCTTTTTGTTCTGCTGCTTGCTTGACAAGTTTGTCACCCGTGATTAAAAATTGGCGTGTAAGAGTCAGAGTTAGGCTAAGAACCTTAGCCAGCTGTGATTAATCGTCAACCATATTGGATAGGGAAGACCATGACCGACAAGGAGAACACCGACGACATCCGCGCCGAGACCGAGCAGAAGACGCGGCTGCTTGCTGCTGCCGACGCATTGTCCGACGTGATCGGCGGCGAGGCTAAGTGCAAGGTACGCGGCGTCAAGAAGACACCGACCAAGCCTGGTGGATACGAACTGTTGATGCCGATGAGCGATGGACTGACGATCAAGACGTTCATCCCGTCGGCGGTTGTTGATCGAGTTGTTGATCACATTCTCGATTGGGTGGCGTCGACTGATATCGCGTCAGCTTCTGTGACCGAGGCCCATCGTCTGCGGCCGTCGCTCACCACCGTAGCCGAGTGATCACGCTGAAAACCATGGCGACGATTGCCGCAGCCCGGTTCGATGTGACCGTGGATCAAGTGTTCGGCAGTCGTCGCCTCCGCGAGCATGTCAACGCTCGGCATGTGACGTGGTTCATGCTGAGGGCGATGACCAGGATGAGCTACCCGGACATTGCCCGGCACTTTTCAGGCGAGCGTGACAGCGAAACCAAGGACCATACGACCGTCATGCATGGCGTCAAGCGCGTCCGTAATCGCCCAGACCTTTCGATGATTGCCGACGAATGTTGCGCCGAGGTCATCAGGATCAGGGCGGAGAACGATGCGGCTAAGGTGGCTAGAGCGGCCGGGGAGGCGGCGTGATGGCACAGAAAACCATCGAAATAACATGCACCAACGACCGTGGCCTGCGCGATTACGGGGAGCCGGTCACCTGCCTTTATGGCTCGACCGTGACTGTTCGCGACTCGTCCTCAGCTGAACATGTGGCCTGCTGGCTCAACGTTGACGATCGGTCTTGGTACGACCGTGGCACCCACCCGGACTCGTGCATGTCAGCCCATCTGGACGTCGACATGGCACGCGCCGTCATCACTCGTCTTCAGGCCTGGGTGGATACGGCCGAGGAGGAGCACGGCGATGGCTGAATTTCTCATCGAAATCACCAACGAGGCCGGCGCTGCTGAGCAGGAAAAGATCACGGGCGGCCCGACTTTGAAGGACAGCATCGAGCGTTTTCATGCTGCCAGGCTGCGCCTCACCAAGCATCGCATTGAGGGCCATGCCTTCATGGTCAGCGCCATCAAGCCTGATGAGAGCCGCGCGTTCAGGGCCGGGACCGGCGAGTTCGGGCGCGACCTTGCGGCCACCGCCGCCTATGTGATCGCGATGGCGGTCACCATGCTGGAGAGCAAAGCATGACCATGTACACCGTCAATCACTACGACCCCCAAGCGATGGCGGGCAAGGTCGACCCAAAAATGCAAGGCTGGGTTGCGATCGAGGCCGATAGCCCAGCCGAGGCTGCCGAGGAATATCTGTTGGCCTGGTGGGAGTCCGATCCGGCAGACTTCCCGAAAGATGGTTGTCCGGTCTGGGTGCGCGTGCCGGGTGCTCCTGGTGGCCCAATGGAAGGCGAGGCCCTGATGATCATCCGCTTTGACGTCGTGGTCGATTGGGAGCCGAGCTTTACCGCCGGACTTGGAGCCGAGGTGACGATCGATGCCTAAGACCGAGATTAGCATCGGCATCGGCGATGACGACAAGCCCGGCGGCCTCCTGCCCTGGGTGTTCCGCGTGCTCGGGTTCTTCCTGGTGGTCGCGTTGTTGGTGGCCTTGGCCGTCGCCTATGACGCCAACATCGCGTCGTGCAAGCGCGATGGCTTCGACTCGATTGACGAGTGCTACGGCTTTAGGGACGGGAGGCGTTGATGAGCGTGCGGGATGAGGTTGATGATGACGATGATCTAAAGCAGATGGCGTATGACCGAGGATTCGAGGCTGGCAGGAAGTCGGACTCAGAATACCCAGAGATAGGCGAAAACCCGTTCGAAGATGGGAGCGCCTTGTCTTATCT
>Ga0224508_10000238_pt1 | contig 56007 bp, 49 predicted proteins | sample SF_Jan12_sed_USG_4_FD_170157 | JGI IMG/M metagenome (GOLD analysis project Ga0224508, IMG submission 170157) | Sediment microbial communities from San Francisco Bay, California, United States - SF_Jan12_sed_USGS_21 | ecosystem: Environmental > Aquatic > Marine > Sediment | place: USA... | reverse complement strand
ATCCACTCGAGGTCGACGAAGGTAACGATGAGAAGTCCGCCTGCGAACACGAAATAGAGAATCGTTTCGATCGTCGCGTGCAGCAGCAAGGTGCCCGGCGCCGCTCGCACGATCCAGAGCTCCGCGATCGCGACACAGATGATGGCGGTTAGAAGCTCGATGAGGGGGTAGCGTGGCGAAATCGGGGTGCCGCAGCAGGCCGCCTTTCCACGCAGGAAAAGCCAGCCGAGGATCGGCACGTTGTTCCAAGCTCGAATTGGCGCGCCGCAGCCCGGGCAGTGGCTTGGCGGGCGCACGACCGACATGCCCCGCGGCCATCGGTAGATCGCGACGTTGAAGAAGCTGCCCCACGCCGCCCCCCAGGCGAAAGCCACGAGCCAAACGAACCAGCGCGCTACCTCCGCCGCAAGCATCGGTCCATGCTACCAGCCACGAGGCGCCTGTCCCCTTTTTGGATGCCGGTTGCGGCGGGGCGTTCGGGATGCGATTCAAGGGGCTCGACATGACAAAGGATCCAACCAGAGCCGCGCTTCGCGACTGCAAGCGCATGGTGGTCAAAATCGGCAGCAGCGCGCTCTGCGCCGACGGGGGGCGGTTCGCACAGGTGGCCGCACAGGTGGCCACTCAGGTGAGGGCAGGGCGCAAGGTCGTGCTCGTCTCCTCGGGCGCCGTCGCACTGGGCAGGGAGAGGATCGGGCTCAGCGAGCGCCCGAAGAAGGTTTCGCTGCTTCAGGCTGCAGCTGCTACCGGGCAGTCCCTGCTCATGCGGGCGTACGAAGACGCGTTCGAGCCGCTCGGGATCCACGTCGCGCAGGTCCTGCTGACCCACGATGCGGTGACGGACCGCGATCGTTACTTACACGCGCGGGAAGCCATCGACGAGCTCCTCAGGCTCGGCGTCGTCCCGATCATCAACGAGAACGATACGGTGTCGATCGACGAGCTCAGGTTTGGCGACAACGATCAGCTTGCCGCGATGGTCTGCACGCTCGTCGGAGCGGATCTGCTGGTCTTGTTGAGCGACGTCGTCGGCATCCTCGACGACCAGAACACGCGCATTTCGCTAGTGCACGACGTCTCGGACATCGAGGCCTTCATCAAGCCTCCCGAGAGCGATGTCGGGCTTGGCGGGATGCAGTCGAAAGTCGAGGCCGCCCGCCGGGCCACGCTTCATGGCTTGCCGGTCGTCGTCGGTCCCGCAGCATCGCCGGGCTTCCTCGGCGCCTTGATGCGGGGGGACGACGTAGGCACGCTCTTGCTGCCCGCGGGTTCGCCCCTGCCGAGCCGAAAGCATTGGATCGCGTACACGCTCAAGCCGCGCGGTCGCATCGTGGTCGACGCCGGGGCATGCCGTGCGCTCGAGAAGCGCAATTCGAGTCTCTTGCCGGCGGGCGTCGTTTCGGTCACCGGTTCATTCAAGGTCGGTGATGCCGTCTCGATCGTCGACGAATCGGGAGCGGAGCTTGCGCGCGGTCTCGCGAGGTATGGTGCCGACGAGGTGCGCATGCTGGCCGGCGGACACAGTCACCAGATCGCCGAGCGAATCGGAAGCCACACCTGCGACGAAGTGGTGCACCGGGACGACATCGTTTTAACCAAGAATGGCGCTTGAGCAGGCCGGCTCCCGCTTGGGAGAAAAGGTGCTACCGTCACGGGCTATGAGCGATGACCTGACCGCGCTCGTGACGGGCCTGGCCCAGCGAGCCAAAGACGCTTCGCGCGTGCTTGCCAACGCGAGCACGGCGCAGAAGAACGCCGTCTTGCTGCGGGCTGCAGAAGCGCTGCGCGGCGAGGCTGGCGATCGGGTGATCGAGGCGAACGCGCAAGACATGGTCGCAGCCGAACAGATGGGGCTCTCCAAAGCGATGCTCGATCGCTTGCAGCTCGATCGAACGCGTCTCGACGGCGTCGCTGGCGGCCTCGACCAGGTCGCTGCGCTTCCCGACCCGGTTGGCACCGTCGTCGAAGAGCGCGTCCTCGACAACGGCCTTCGGGTCGGAAAGATGCGCGCACCGCTCGGGCTCATCGGGATCATCTACGAGTCCCGGCCGAACGTCACGGCGGACGCGGCCTCGCTTTGCCTAAAAAGTGGCAACGCCGTCCTGCTTCGAGGGGGTAAAGAAGCGTTTCACAGCAACACGGCGATCGCGAAGGTTTTCACCCAGGCGCTTGCGGCCGAGGGCCTGCCCCCCGAAGCTGTCACGCTTCTTCCTACCACCGATCGACAAGCGACCTTGGTGATGATTGGTCTTGATGGTATCCTGGACATGGTCATTCCGAGAGGTGGAGAAGGATTGATTCGGTTCGTCGCCGAGCATGCAAGAGTCCCAGTCATTCAGCACTACAAAGGTGTGTGTCACGTCTTTGTCGACGGCAGCGCCGACCCAGAAATGGCCCTCGAGATCGCCCTGAACGCTAAGGTCCAACGTCCTGGCGTCTGCAATGCCATGGAGACGCTTCTGGTCGATGCCGCTGTGGCGCCCACCTTTCTGCCGAAGCTTGGTGCAGCGATGGGCGCGAAAGGCGTCGAGATCCACGCCGACGATCGCGCCGCGGCGTACCTCAACGGGGTTAAGCCCGTGAGCGAAGCCGACTGGGACACCGAATACCTCGACTTGGTTCTCAACGTCGGCGTTGTCGATGGCATCGACGCGGCGCTCGCGCACGTCGCGAAACACGGCTCGAATCACACGGAGGCGATCGTCACCAAAGACGCCGCCCATGCCGATCGCTGGCTGCGGGAAGTCGATGCGAGCCTGGTTCTCGTCAATGCGTCGACCCGTTTCAACGATGGATTTGCCCTCGGCCTGGGCGCCGAGATCGGAATTTCGACAACAAAGCTTCATGCCTATGGTCCAATGGGCCTGGCGGAGCTCTGCACTCTCAAATGGGTTGGCCAAGGAGAGGGCCAGGTCCGGCAGTAAAGGAGGAGGCTAGTTGGCCAAACAAGCAGAAGGCGCACAACTGGAGACGAACCCGAGCTCACCTACGAGCAAAGATCAGCTAGTCGGCCGCGAGCTGGCTCTCAAGGTCGCCGAGGCAGGGCTCGACAAGAAGGCAGGGCAGATCGAAATCATCGATGTCCAAGGCAAGGTCGACTACACCGACTACGTCGTGGTGATGAGCGGGCGAAGCGATCGCCAGGTCGCCGCGATCGCCCGTGGCATCGAAGAGGACCTCAAGCACAAGTATGGTTCGCGCTGCTCAGGCATCGAAGGCCTGCCGCAGGGCAACTGGGTGCTTCTCGATTTCGGTGATGTGGTCGTGCACATCTTCCATCAGGACATGCGCGGCTACTACGACCTCGAGGGGCTCTGGCTCGACGCCGATCGAGTGGAGTTCGAAGGCCAACGGGCCGACGAGGGTTTCAGCTTCCCATAGACCTTCGCGTTGTGCGCGTACGAATCATCGCTGTTGGAAAGGCCAAGGACCGGGACCTTCGGTCACTGCTCGGCGACTACTACGCGCGTATTGGGCGCTACGCCAAGCTCGAAGAGATCGAGCTCAAGGACGGGATGGTCGACGAGGTCGCAGAGCGGCTGACGCGAAGCATTCCGGATCGGTCGCGCGTCGTCGCGCTGGAGGTCGACGGCCGCGCCTTGAGCAGCCGGGACCTCGCGACATGGCTGGGGCGCGCTGAGAACGAGTCGGTGCAGAGCGTCGTGTTCTTGATCGGCGGCGCCTACGGCCTTCCGCCGGAGATTTCGAAGAAGGCCGACCTCCGCCTGTCGCTTTCCGCGATGACCCTCCCGCACCGGCTCGCGCGATTGTTTCTGGCGGAGCAGATCTATCGGGGTTTTTCGATCTTGCGCGGGGAGCCCTACGACCACTAGGTGTCGCTGCCATTGCCTAGTTACACCGCCCGCCCACCCCCGCCCGTAGTCCTCCCCGCCGCGGCCTTTGCTTCGCTTGGCCTTGGCGGCGCTTTGCGCCGGGCTTCGCCTTAGGCTCGCGCTACCGCGCATGTCTTTGGGGCGGTCGTGACGGGGCCGCAGTGCCAGGGTTCGATGTCGCTGCCAGTGCAGGGCAACTCCCACTGGATCGAGTCGATACACTGTTATGCGCGATGTCATCGGCGGAGTTGTCAGCTTGCTTGCGCCGCGCCGCTGCGCTGGATGCGACGAGACCTTGGAGGTGTCCGGGGTCTTTTGTGGTGCATGCGCCACGCTCATTGAACACACATCCAATCCATGCGCTGTCTTCGAGTACGGCGGTCCTGTTGCGGATGCGATTCAGCGATTCAAGTACGACGGGCGGAGTGAGCTTGGCGCTGCGCTTGGTTCGGTGATGGCAACTGACGCGCATGCTTGGGCGGGCAAGGTCGATGCCGTCGTCCCGGTCCCCCTTCACTGGCGACGGCGCCGCTCACGCGGCTACGATCAGGCCGCCCTACTTTCGAAGCCGGTGGCCAAGTCGCTCGCAGTCCCGCTGATGCTCCGCGGCCTTCGTCGCGTACGAAACACGCCGAGCCAGGTCGAGCTGCCCCACCGGGAGCGGCAGCAGAACATGACCGGCGCCTTTGCACCCTGGCGCTTGGGTGGGCTCCGGCGATTGCTTCTGATCGACGACGTGAGGACCACGGGGGCGACGCTACGGGCCGCATCCGAGGGCCTCCGAGCCGGCGGCGCCTCCGAGGTGCACACCTTTGTGCTGGCCACTCGCGTTCTCGTTCAGTCCGCCTAGAGTAGCGGCGTGCGGTCTCTCCTCGTTTCCTGTGCGCTCGTGATTGGATGCGCGAAGCCCGAGGCGGTTCAAGATCCCTTGGACTACCTCCAGATCGGCGTCGATCCCCGGGAAGAAGCCGTCGCGATCATCGAAGACCTTCGCAGGCACGGCTACACCATCGGCCGGCAGATCGAGGAGCCTGGCTACGTGGCCTTCGATGCGGTGAACGGCCCTTACTCCACCGTCCGTGTCGTGACCACGCGCGGACCCTCCCTGTCGCTTCAAGTGCCAGACGTGCGTTGGCCCGAGCGGCGCTGGCTCGAGCTTGCGCCTGATCCGCGTCCGGACTTCGACCGGGATGGGCGGCACGACGTCGTCGTCGCAATTCGAGAGCGGGCGCGGACTTGTCTAGCGTGGGTCCAGGTGAACCGCGATGGCTTCGTCGCGGAGGTGTTTCGCTCAAACCGCGATTGGGGTGAGTCGCCGTGTGTCATCGAGGTCGACCCAAACTGGCCGCGGCTCCTTCTCGAGGTGTCGGTTCCGGGCGCGACGTCGGCCGACGCCCGCGTCCGCGTTCCGGTTCGGGCGACTGCGCGAGGTTGGGCGCTCGACGACTCTCCTGCGGCCGTCGTACAGTGGGATCGCCAAATCGAAGAGCGCAAGCAGGTCGTCGAAGAAGCGAAGAAGCGAGGTGATGCGCTTTTGTCCGATCGCGTCGAGTCCGAGCTCGAATGGCTCGAACGGCTTCGCAAAGCCAAAGGGCCCGTGCTAGAGCCGGCAGGCGATGGCGAAGAAGCGCGTTGATAAAGGCGTTCCGGGGATGGAGCTCCTGGTGTGCCGCAACCCGATGGCCGCCAAACGCTACGACATCGAAGAACGGCTCGAGGCCGGCATGGTGCTCTTTGGCACCGAAGTGAAGAGCCTGCGGGCGCGCCGCGCCAATCTCGAAGGCGCCTATTGCCGAATCGACGCCGACGAGCTCTTCCTCTACAGCATGCACATCGCGCCCTACGAGCAGGGCGGCCACGCGGGTCACCTGCCGCAGCGCCGCCGCAAGCTGCTGGTCCACAAACGCGAAATCGAGAAGCTTCGTGGTCGACTGACGATGCGCGGCTACGCATTGGTCCCGCTTCAAGTCTATTTCAAGAACGGTGTTGCGAAGGTTCAACTTGGCCTCGGACGCGGCAAGAAGAAGGGCGACGAACGCGAGTCGATCCGCCGCCAGGAGGATCTCAAAGAAGCGCGCGCTGCGATGCAGCGTCGCAAGGGGTGAGCCGTGAAGCTTCGCTTGGAAAGCGGTCAGGACGCACTCGGTCTCACGTTTGATGGAAACCTGTTGAAGCTGACCAGCCCCCTGGCCTTCGCCCCGGGCTCTCCGATTCGATTCAAGGCCATCGTCGAGGCCGGAGAACGAAGCTTCGAGGGCAGGGTGCTCGGTTCGAAACGCATCGACGAGCAGGGGTTCGAAGTCCGGCTGCGCTTGGTCAACCTACGGCGAGACGACCGCGAGCTGCTCCTGAGCACCCTAGGTCGCTAAGCCCTCGTCGATGTCAGGAGCGAAGCGCAGACTTTACAGAGCTCGCTTGTCGAGCTCTCGAAACACCGAAGCCTTCACCGCCTCGAACTGGCTGGGAAGATCCACCGGCCGGTTGGGGTGCTTGCTTTCGACGCCGGGGATTTCGTTTTCGTGATAGCGAATCTTGAACTGGGTGAACTTCAAGCCGTTGGCGGTGGAGATGACGACGACCTTCTGGCCTGGTTCGATCGTGCCCTTGGCCCGAAGCTTTTCGAGCGCCGCCAGCGCAACGCCGGTATGCGGGCAGGTATAGCTACCTGCACGGTCCGCCGCTGCCGAGGCTTCGGAAAGCTCCGATTCGCTTGCCTGCTCGACCACGCCGTCGAACGCCTGCAGCGCGCGGATTGCACGACGAACGCTCACGGGATTGCCGATTCGAATGGCGCTTGCCTCCGTCTCCCCCGCGGTGATCGGTTCGAAGCTGTCCCAGCCCTGCTTGTAAGCCAGGTACAAGGGGTTGGCCTTCTCGGCCTGCGCGAGGCAGATCCGCGGGCGTTTCGAGATGAGCCCCAGGTCCAGCATCATATCGAAACCCGCACCCAGCGCCGCGACGTTTCCGAGGTTGCCACCCGGGATGATCACCCAGTCGGGCACCTTCCAGTCGAACTGTTGGACGATCTCGATGGCCACCGTCTTTTGCCCTTCGAGGCGAAGCGAATTCATCGAGTTGGCGAGGTAGATGCCTTTCTCGGTCGTGAGCTTTTGTACGATCGCCATGCATCCGTCGAAATCTGTATCGAGGGCACACACGAGGGCCCCGTTCGCCAAGGGCTGAACGAGCTGCGCGGTGGTGACTTTGCCCTTGGGCAGCAGGACCACGGACGGGATGCCGGCCGATGCACAATAGGCCGCTAGCGCAGCCGAGGTGTCGCCCGTCGAGGCGCATGCGATGGCGCGAATCGGCTGCCCGTCCTCGATCGCCTGCTTCACGGTGCTCACCAACACGGTCATGCCGAGGTCTTTGAACGAGCCGGTGTGACTGTTGCCGCAGTTTTTGATCCACAGGTCGTCGAGACCGAGCGTCTTGCCGTACCGTTCGGCCCAGAAGAGGTTAGTGCCACCCTCCGCGGTCGAGACGATGTTCTCCTCGCGAAGGTGCGGCTGCACCCATTCCTTCTTACCCCAGACACCGCTGCCGTGGGGCCAATCGCGGGTCATCCAGCGTTGATCGAAGAGCTTGCTCCAGGAGGAGCCGCTTCGGTTCTTCAAGGCCTCGATGTCGTGCTGAACTTCGAGGAGCTCGCCGCACTCTGGGCAGGAGTAGATCACCTGGGTGAGCGGATAAGTTCCGCTGCAGCCGGCGACGCAACGAAAGGATGCGCTGTAACTCATGAGGGCCGCAGTATAGGCGGTTCGTCAAGGGGCGCACCTCGCCGCGGCCCGGCCTCAGGCGCGTCGTTTTCGCTGCGCGGCCGGCACGAGCGAGAAGGTCGGGGTGTCCGGCCGTAGGGCGAGCTCGTCGAGGTGCGCGACCATGGCCGGGTGCGCGGACGCTACCTCGTGGAAGCGGCGGGCTGACATCCGCAGGACCAGCACGTCGGAGTCGGTCATGACCGTCACCGGCGATGGGGTGCGCGTCAGAATCGAATGCTGCCCAAGCGCGCGCCCGAGCTTCAAGCGGCCGAGCTCTTCGCCATCTGCGCAGATCGCGCTCAGCTCGCCGATCATTGGAATGTAGAGGCCGTCGGTTCGCTTACCGGCCTCCAGTAGCTTCGTCCCGCGATCGGCGCGGCGAACCTCGAACATCGAGGCCACCTCTGCGCGAGTTCCGTTATCGAACGCCGCAAACATGGGGGCCGTACGAACCAGGGTGGAAACGAGCCGCCTACCCAGCATCTCCAGCAGGACGTCGCCGAGGGGCGGATGCTCTGCGACGAGCCGGTCCAACAAAAGCTTGCTGATTCGAAGCGCGCTGACTTCCGTCCGCGCCGTCACATCCCCTTCGTAACAGACTCGCTCGAGCAAGCACGAGATGCCGACGACGTCGCCTTCGGACAAGACCAGCGCGTCGCCGTCGATCGTCCGAAAGAGCTGCACGCTTCCCTCGACGAGCACATAGAGCGCATCGGCGGTGGTGCCCCGCTCGATGAGGCTCTCGCCCGGCTCGAGAGCGACGAGGCGGGATTCTTGGACGATCCTCGCGAGCATCGCCTGCGGAATCTCGGCGAACAGAGGCACCGAGGGAAGCTGGGCGAGATGTTCCGGCGTCGGGCGTTGGTCGAGGCCGTCGTTGTCCAGCGGAGGGCGGTCCCGCAACTCGAAGTCGGAGATGTCGAGGTCGAGCGTGGGACGCCGCGCGCCGGGTGGTCTCGAGAATCGAAGCGCGTCATCGACTGCCAATGGGTTGGCGATCAGAGGGAGCGCATCGGTCGAAATGCGCTTTTTCTTAGTCTGGGTGATCTCGTGGTCTTCAGGCTCCGGCTCGAGATCGGCGGTGACGATGGCCGACCGCGTCGACCGATGGAGCTTGCGCGCGGCGTCTGGCTTGACCCGCGCAAGCACGTCCACGCGATCGGGCGCAATGCCCATGACGACTTTCGCCATCGCCGCTGCCCGAGCGACGAAACCCTGTCGCGCGTAGAGGTCGATCGCCCGCTCGTAGGCCTCGACCGCTTCGTTCGGCCGTCCCAGACGCTTGAGGAGGTCGCCTTTGCGATGAGGCCAGCGCGCCTCCTCGGGCTCCACCTCTTGCAGGGCCTGGTATTGCCGCAAGGCTTCGGCCAGCCGCTCCCTTCGAAGGGCGCTGTGCAGCTTCTCCCGGAGGTTCCGGCTTTGACTACCCGACACGACCTTAAAACCTTATACCGAATGAGCCCCGCAGCCAAAGCGGCGGGACACCGCCCGAACACTGCTACGCTTGCCCTGACGCCCATCCGCATGAGTCTATTCATCCGCCTCGTCCGTGCTCAGTTCACCTTTGGTGTCATTCTCGCCAGTTACTTGGTGCAATTGGGGCTGGTGAAGGTTTTTCGACGCTGGCGTCACGATCCCGAGACGGGCCACGAGGACGCCGTATTGCCCGCCTGGCTGACACGACGGCAGGCCCGGGTCGATGAAAAGAACTCGAAGCGGATGCTGGCGGGCATGCTCAAGCTCCGAGGGGTCTACATCAAGCTGGGGCAGGTCCTTTCGATCATGGGGGGCTTTCTGCCTTCGGTTTACATCAAGCGGCTCGAGACCCTGCAAGACGCGGTTCCGCCCCACTCGTTCACGGAGATCGAGCGAGCCTTCATCCAGAGCCTCGGCGCTCCGCCCGAGGCGTTTTTTCGAAGCATCGAACGAGAGCCGGTGGCGGCGGCCTCGCTCGGCCAGGTGCACGTCGCTTACCTGGAGGACGGTCACAAAGTCGCGGTCAAGGTCTTGTATCCCGGGATTCGCGACGTCGTTCGCATCGACATGCGGGTCATCAAGCTGATGGTCCGCGTCTACAAATGGTTCGTGCCGGTGCAGAACATCGAGGCGGTTCATTTGTCGCTGGTCGATCTGCTGCGTCGTGAAACGGACTACTTGCACGAGGCTGATTGCATGCGCCGCATGTCTGCGAATTTCGCAGGCGACGATCACATCCTTTTCCCCGAGGTTATCGACAGGGTCACCACTCGTGATGTGCTCACGATGACGTTCATGGAGGGCATCAAGATCACGCGCCTCGACGCGATTCGAGAACGCGGTGTGGACTTGCACAAGATCGCAGAGCGTTTGGTGAAAAGCTTTTACAAGCAGCTCTTCGTCGACCGTTTCTTCCACGCCGATCCGCATCCCGGGAACTTCCTGGTGCAGCCCGTCGAAGGCTCCGACGATGCGAAGCTCGTGGTGCTCGACTTTGGGGCAATCAGCGAAGTCGACAGCAAGACCGTCTTCGGGATGGTCGACATCCTACGCGGGTTCTTCGAGCAAAACGATGACTTGGTCTTGCAGGGTATCGAGGAGATTGGTTTCGTGGCAGAGGGCGGTGATCGCGCGCTGCTCGAGCAGACGGTGAAGACCTACTTCCAGAAGCTTCTCAAGCTCGAAGCGCGCACACCGGGGGCGCTGATGAGTGCGAAGTCGAGGGAGCTCGAAGCCCTGGCCGACCCCGAAGTCGAGCGTCGCGAGCTTCGAACCCTGATGCGCTCGTTTCACTACCCGGACGGTTGGTTTTATGTGGAACGCGCGGCCGTGATGATGTTCTGGCTGGCGGGCCAAATCGCGCCCGACCTCGATCAGTTCAAGGTCGGGTTCCCCTACGTGGTGCCTTTGCTCAGCCAGCGGATTGCGTCGACTCGTCCGGCTTCGCCCTCCGAGGGTGGATCGCAGCCGGTGGCAGGTGGCTGAGATGAGCCGCATCGTCGGGATCGACCCAGGCTCGGCGCGCATCGGCATCGCCATCTCGGACGAGCGGGGCTCGATCGCCTTTCCCCGCGAAACCGTCCAGGCACGGGGCGGCTACCAAGACGCCGCACGAAGGGTACGGGAGGCCCTTTCGGACGACGAGATCTCCTTGGCTGTGGTCGGGCTCCCACTGCGGCTCGACGGCAGCGAAGGGGAGGCGGCCCGCAGGGCGAGGGCTTTCGGCGAAGTTCTCGGTGAGGCGCTCGGTGTGGAGGTCGTATTTTGGGACGAGCGCTTGACCACCGTGGCGGCAGAGCGTTCGTTGCGAGACATGGGCCGGCGGGGCGCCAAGAGCCGCGACGTCGTCGATCAATCTGCCGCTACCATCTTGCTACAAGGGTATCTAGACGCCAATTGAGGACTGAGCGTGGAAGGACCGGAACAGCCCATCAAGGTCGAGAGCGACGTTGCAGCGACGATCGCTCGCGCCCTGAGCATCGTGACGTTGATCGCCGTGCTCGGCTTGCTTGGCCTGCTGGGTTGGCTGTTCGTCGTCTATCCCGACAGCAAGGGTCCCTCGGGGTACGTCGAAGAAGTCGTGATCGAGGTTTCCGAGGGGATGACCCTTCGAAAGCTCGCCAATCAGTTGGAGAGCGAAGGCGTCATCAAGAACCCCAGAGTCTGGTCGATTTACATGCGCATGCGCGGCCTCGACCGGCACCTGAGACAAGGCAAGGTTCGATTCCGTGTGCCGATGACGCCCGAAGAGGTTGCGCGCTACGCGACGACGCGCCTCGGGCGCATCCAGATTCGGCTTTTGATCCCCGAAGGCTTTTCGAGATTCGAGATCGCGGAGCGACTCGATGAATACGGGGTCTGCGATGCCGAGGATTTCCTCGACGCAACCGAGGACGCCGCGATCCTCGCGAGCTATGGCGTAGAAGCCAACGACGCGGAGGGGTATCTCTTTCCCGATACCTACGAGTTCGACGACCAGACCAAACCCAGGCGAGTCGTCGAGCGGATGTTGGCGAACTGGACTCGGAGGAACGAGGAGCTCGAAGAGAAGTACGCGGCGGAGCTCGCCAAGCTGAAGGGCTGGACGACGCACGACATCGTGACCTTGGCGTCGATCGTCGAAAAGGAAGCAGCCGTGCCGGCGGAACGCCCAAGGATTGCGGGCGTGTTCTGGAACCGACTCAACTCCAAGCGATTCCTTCCGCGTCGCAGGCTGCAGGCCGATCCGACCGTTCAATACGGCTGCATGGCGGTTCCCGACGCTGCGGCCTCCTGTTCGGGCTTCGACGGCCGAATTACCCGTGCGATGTTGGATGACGCCGACAACCCATACAACACCTATCGGCACTCCGGGCTGCCGCCCGGCCCGATCAGCAATCCGGGAGCGGCTTCCCTCGCGGCGGTGATCGACCCCGAAGACCACGACTACTTCTACTTCGTGGCGCGTGGCGGCGGCGAGCACCACTTCAGCAAGACGCTGCGTCAGCACAACATCGCAGTCCGGCGCAACGGTCAACGATGACTGGACGCCGGCGCCCGAAGAGCCCTCTGTTTGCGGAAGAGGACCCGCAGCTCGGCCTCTTCGACCGCGCCGACGAAAAAGCCACGGAGTCGACCGGCGACGCGCATGGCGAGCTCGAATCGATTCGGGACCGGCTTCCTGCGAAGCTTCGCTTGGGCACCTCGAGTTGGACCTTTCCCGGATGGGCGGGGCTCGTCTACCGGCAGCGCTACGCCAATCAACGCGCCTTCCTTCGGGATTCGCTCGGGGAGTACGCACAGCACCCGCTGATGCGAACCGTCGGCGTCGATCGCGGCTATTACACGCCGGTGTCTGAAGAAGAGCTAGCCGCGTACTCGAAGCAGCTGCCAAATGACTTTCGCGCGGCGATGAAAGTGTGGCAGCGTGTGACGATGCCCGGGTTTCCGAGGCACCCCCGCTACGGTGCGGACGCGGGCAAGGAGAACCCCAGCTTCCTCGACCCCGAGCTCTTCGCCCAGGCCGTCCACGCGCCGGTTCGCGCAGGATTCAGCCGGCACATGGGCCCGTGGATCGTCGAGATTGCCCCGCCTCCATCGCCTCTCGATCCGAGTTGGTTTTGCGAACGGCTCGACGCGTTCCTCGCGGCTGCTCCCCGCGACTTTCCGTTCGCGGTCGAGCTTCGCGATCGCAAGCTGCTGACGCCCGACTACGCCAAGACGCTTCAGAAGCACGGTGCCAGTCATGTGTTCAACTACTGGTCCCGGATGCCGCGCATCGCGGATCAGATGCGCATGGATGGGTTGCTTGAAGCCACACCGCTCGTCTGTCGGTTGCTACTCCCTCCCGGGCAGCGCTACGCCGACCTCAAAGAGGCCTACGCCCCGTTCGACCGCTTGGTCGCGCCTCAGCCCGAGATGCGGCAGGACGTCGTCGGGCTGGTCCGCGCGGCGCTCGAACGCGACCTCGAGTGCTACGTGATCGTAAACAACAAAGCGGAAGGCTCCTCGCCATTGACGGTGAGGGCCCTGGCCGAGCTGCTCGTCGACTAGCTTGCTCCCCGGGGGAGCGAGGCTATGTTCCTCGCCATGAGCGCGCCCAAGGCAGAAAACCTGACCTGGCACATCGGCGAGGTCGACAAGGAGGCCCGCGCGGCGGCGCACGGGCATCGTGGCGCTGTCCTTTGGTTCACCGGTCTTTCGGGTTCCGGTAAGAGCACCATTGGGCATCGGGTCGAGCGGATGCTGGTCGAGCGCGGCGCCTTTGCTTACGTTCTCGACGGCGACAACATCCGCCATGGGCTCAACAGCGACCTCGGCTTCGCTCCAGAGGACCGCGTGGAGAACATTCGACGCATTGGCGAGGTCGCACGGCTTTTCGCAGACGCCGGTGGTCTCGTCCTTTCGGCCTTCATCTCGCCTTACCGCAACGATCGCGACCGCGTGCGGGGGCTGATGGGCCCCGGCGAGTTCATCGAAGTGTTCGTCGACACGCCACTCGAGATTTGCGAGGCGCGTGACCCCAAGGGGCTCTACAAAAAAGCCCGGGCCGGAGACATTTCCAATTTCACCGGGCTCGATGCTCCCTACGAAGCGCCGACGAGCCCAGAGGTCCACCTCGAAACCGCGAATCTCAGCGTGGACGAAGCCGCCGGTTGCGTGGTTCGTTATCTCGAACAACAGCACATTTTAGGAGAACCCTGATGCCTTCTCGCGAAGAGATGTGGGAACAAGTCCCCGAAGAAGTCGACCTGGTGGTCATCGGCGGAGGCATTACTGGAGCCGGGATCGTCCGCGATGCGGCGCGGCGCGGCCTCCGCGTGGTGTTGTTCGAGCAAAACGACATCGCGTACGGCACGAGCTCCCGTTCGAGCAAGCTCATCCATGGCGGCCTTCGCTACCTCGAGAGCTACGAGTTCAGTCTCGTGTTCGAGTCGGTGAGCGAGCGCCGCGTCGTAATGGACCTCGCGCCACACCTCGTGAATCCGCTCGCCTTTCTCTTTCCCGTCTATCAGGGCGCGCGCAAGAGCCTGCGTATGATCAGCGCCGGCATGTGGCTCTACGACGGCCTCGCCCTGTTTCGTTCCCCGAAGCGGCACAGGACTCTAAAACCCAGTGAGGTTGCCGCAGAGGAGCCGCTGCTCAAGCAAGAGGATCTGCAGGGCGCTCCGGTGTACTACGACTGCTCCACCGACGACGCACGGCTCACGCTCGAAACGATTATCGATGCAACCCGAAACGGCGGCGTCGTGGTCAGCTGGGCCCGAGTCGACGCGTTGACCAAAGACGACCAAGGCCGCATTTCGGGCGTCGTCGTGAAAAACCAGCGTGACAGAATCCTGCGGGAAGTGAAGGCGCACACCGTCATCAACGCAACCGGTCCGTGGACCGATGAGGTCCTGGCGATGAGCGGTCCGCGAAAGGGCAAGGTGTTGCGGCCGACCAAGGGCATCCACATCGTCGTCGAGCGGGAGAAGCTGCCGGTCGAGCATGCGGTCGTGCTTTTCCACCCCACCGACAAGCGTGTTCTGTTCGCGCTGCCCTGGGGCGAGCGCACCTACGTGGGCACGACCGACACCGACTACGATGGAGCGCCGGGCGACGAGGCGGCAACGCTCGCAGACGTCGACTATCTGATCGCCGCGTCGAACCATTATTTCCCCACCAAGCAGATCAGTCGGGACGACGTGATCTCGACCTGGGCAGGGCTGCGCCCACTCATCGCCCCAGAGCCCGAAGTCGGCGAGATGGCGGAGTCGCAGGTTAGCCGGGAGCATCAGATCTTGATCGGCGAGGACGGCCTCATCACGATTGCCGGCGGGAAGCTCACGACGTACCGGAAAATGGCCAAAGAGTGCGTGGACGTCGCGGTCAATCTGCTCAAGCTCTCCGACAAGCTTCCCGCGGACATTCAATCCGGCCAAACCTTCAAGTTCCCGCTCCCTGGCGCGGTGGGGTGGCCGCAAGATGACGACCACGCACGGGTTGCGGCGGAGCTTGCCGAACAGTGCGACTGCGGCCTGTCGGAACAAGTCGGTCGCCATTTGGTCGATACCTACGGCATGCGGGCGCTGGAGCTCGCCAAGCTCTGCGAGGCAGATCCTTCTTTGGCGGAGCCGATCGTGCCCGGTCGAGTGGAGATCATGGCGCAGGTCGATTTCGGCGTTCGAGAAGAGCTGGCCGCCAGCGTGAGCGACGTAATGATTCGGCGAACGCAGATCTTCTTCAGGGACTTCGAGCAAGGGCTCGGCTCGGTCGAAAAGGTCGCAGCGCGAATGGCACGGCTGATTGGCTGGTCCGACCAGGAGCGGCAGAAGTCGATCGACGACTACAAGGCCGAAGTCGCGCTGTCGCAGCAATGGCGAGAAGAGCTCTAAGGCGCTAGCTGCGGGAGCTTGAGCTTCAGAGTGAGCGCGCCGGGCTCGACGCGAATCGACTCGAGCTCGAGCATGTCGAAGACCATCGCCGCCGTTTGGTTGGAAGCGAAACGACGGACAGCGGGCACGCTTCGAAGATCCACGCGCAGGCGGCCGGCGGTTTCGCGCTCGACGATCGCACCACCGACGTCAATCGAATCGGGCGACGCGATCATTGGCCAGGTGGCTTTGGCGATGCAGGCGGCCAGGGCGCCGACCACCGACGTGTCGTGGGCGTCCGGAGGCTCGACGTCGAAGGAAATCTCTTTTGCGCCTCGTGGCGCAAACCGGACGGCATGCGGCGCCAGGCTAAACTGGACCTCCTTGCCGCTGGTCATCGACGCATCGACGAACATCTTCCCGGAGCGACACGAAACCATCGCCGAATCGACTCCGTCCGCGTGCGCCGCCGCCGCGGTCAGCGTCTCGTCGCTTAGCCGCCATCGCTGCTGGGTCAGGCGCTCGAGAATCTGTTTGGTCGCAGAGGCGAGCTTCGTGCCAGTGAGTCGGTCGACAGCCCGGTCGGCGGCGGCCCGAACCCAACTTCGCAGTATGTCGAAACGATCGGTCATTCTGCTGCCTGCAAGCTGGGTTTGCTCCGAAGGGCCTCCAGCTGCAAGGGCGCAACACGCCCTGTGCTCCGCGTCGCGAAGAACCCGGTGCGGACGACCCGGGGGGCGAGCTCATCGATGCCCGTCAGCGCTGCGAGGGCCTCACCTGGCCGGGGCGTGGTCTTGCCCCCTAGCCGAAGAGTGATGGTGATGGGCAGCAGGGCGCCTTCGAAGCCAGCCCGCCGCAGCGCGTCGGCGCCTTCGCCGAGACGGATGTCGACCAGCGCAGCGCCAACATCGACTCGCTTCTTGAGACCCTTGATCTCCCGGTCGATGTAGAGCTCGCTGGGTCGTTTGCTCAGCATCGCCTTCAAGGTGGCCTCATCTCCGATGCCGAGGCTCGCGAGCTCTTGCTTGGACAATGCGACCACGTACTCGGTTTCTTCGATCACGCGGTTGAGCGCAGCGTCGTGCGGCCCGAGAACCCGGTGCTCGAAAAACTCGATGCCGTCGATCGCAGCCTCGTTGAGCCGCTCGCATAGGTGTTCGAGGTCTGGGTCCTCGGCAGCGCGAAGCCGGACATCGACGTGCTCGCAAAAGCTAGCCGTACCGACAGGCAGCGCGGGGCCAAAGGTGAGCCGCGGAAGCGGACGGAAACCCTCGCTGTAATAGAGGGGAAGGCCCACCCGCCGCAGCATTCGCGGAAAGGCCCGGACGAGATCGAGGTGGGAGGTATAGGCCGTTCGGCCCAGCTTTCGGTAACCCAGCCGAATGCGCATCGCCGGACCCTGATCGACGCCATGGAACGGTCGCCGGTCGACCGTGTCCTCTTCGGCTTCATCGCTTGGCGCTGGCTGTTGGACCGGCTCGAGGGCGCTCATGCTCTTCAAGTACTGAATCCGCTCGTCTTTCATCTGCGTGAGATCGCAGGCAATGCCGCAGTCGTAGCAAACCAAACGACGCTTTTCGGCCTCGGCGTCCTGGACGTTGCTGTGATGAACGAAGCTGCCGACCGTCTTGCCACAGGGCGGGCTCAATCGATTCCGAAGGGCTTTGCGGTACTCCCGCGCAAGGAACCCCTGCTCTAACCCAACGTCGATGTGCGCCCAGGCCAGTTTCGCCGACACAGGGATCGTCCCGAGAAACCAGCTGGGATCGATGCGGGCCTCGTCCAGAGACCTCGTCCATGCGTCGAGGTCGAGCATCTCGTCCCAGGAATCGAAGCGTGCGCCTCTTCGGTACGCGCCTTGAATCACGTCGGCCAAGCGGCGGTCACCGCGCGCCAGCATCCCTTCGAGCCAGGACCCCTCTGACTTGTGCATCTTCAGCTGGACGCGCGTGCCTGCGGCCTCGTAGCGAAGCACCGACTGCTTGCGCAGGATCTCTTCGTGCGAATCCATGGCGCACCACTGAAACGGCGTGTGCGGTTTGGGGACGTGTGTCGAGACGCTGACGGTCACGCGCGCGCGCCTGTTGCGCTGAACGCGCCGGGCTACGTCGAGGGCCCTTGCGCCGGTTCGCACGATGTCTCGCACGTCTTCGTCCTCTTCGCTGGGGAGGCCGATCATGAAGTAGAGCTTCATCTTGTTCCAGCCGCGCGAGAACACGCGCTCGGCGGTCTCCATGAGTTGCGCGTCGGTGACGTTCTTGTTCACCACGTCACGCATCCGCTGGCTGCCCGCCTCGGGCGCGAACGTCAGGCCCCCTGCACGCTGTCGCTTCATGTCGTCGAGCACGTTCTCGCTGAGCCCGTACGCACGAAGCGACGAGACGCTGAGGGACACCTGATATGGAGCAAGCGCCTCGATGGACTCGTGGACGAGGGGGGCAATCGCGCTGTAGTCCGCAGTCGAAAGGGAGGTCAGGGAGGCTTCGTCGTACCCGGCTTCAGCAACCGAACGCACCATGGCGTCGATGATGGCTTTCGGCTTCCGTTCTCGGACCGGGCGGTAGATCATGCCGGCTTGGCAGAACCGGCAGCCTTCGGTGCAACCGCGGGCGACCTCGATCGAGGCGCGGTCGAAGACGGTCTGGCAATTGGCGATCGGACCGTCCACCGGGAAGGGATAGTCGTTGAGGTCCTCGACGATCGAACGGTGAACCGGGTAGGGCGCCTCCGGATGCTCGGGCTCGACGACATGGATCTTCGTTTCCTCGGTTGGCACGCTCTTGTAGAGCGAAGGCACGTAAAATCCTCCGAGCTTGGCTAGGTGGAGCAGGCGTTCGGCCCGGGGAAGCCCGTCGCGCTTCGTCTCGGCCCATGCGTGCATGAGCTCGGGCAGCTTGGCCTCGCCGTCACCAATGAGAAACGCATCGATGAAAGGCGCCATGGGCTCCGCGTGTGTCGCAGTCGGGCCACCGGCGACGACCAGCGGGTCTTCGTCCGTACGGTCGTCCGTCCGCAGCGGGATCTTCCCGAGGTCCAGCATCTGCAGGATGTTGGTGTAGGTCAGCTCGTATTGAAGGGAGAAGCCCACGATGTCGAAATCGCGGAGCGGACGCGCGCTCTCGAGCGAGCAAAGGGCCTGGTCGTGTGAGCGCAGCTCCTGCTCCATATCGCCCCAAACCGCGTACGCGCGCTCTGCCAAGAGCTCCGCTCGCCGATTCACGATGTCATAGAGGATCTTGTAGCCGAGGTGACTCATCCCGATCTCATAGAGATCGGGGAACGCCAGACAGACGCGGCAGCTCGCCTCGTCCCAGGCTTTGTGCGCCATTCCCTGCTCTCCGCCCAGATATTGGGCTGGCTTGTTCACTCGATCGATGAATGGGGCGTAGGGGTGATCTTGCATGAGAGTCGGCTGGGGAACGAGCCTAGTTTGACGTGTTCCGGACAGTTTGCCACGCTCGCACCATGGCCTCGAAGCCGCAACCCACTCTGTCGATTCAGCTCCGCCGGGCGCCTACGCGATACGAGCCGACCCGGCGAATCGCAGTGGGAGGCATGGCGGAGGTCTGGCGGGCCAATGCGCTCTTCGATGACGGGGGCGAGCACCCGGTTGCGATCAAACGGGTCCTTCCCTCGATCGCAGACCCGTTGTTCCGCTCCATGTTCCTCGACGAGGCCCGTCTCGGGATGCTCTTGCGCCATCCCAACATCGTGCGCGTGTACGACGCGCGCGACATCGAAGGGACTTACATCATGGTGATGGAGCTCGTCGACGGTGAGTCGCTTCGTTCCCTGACGCGCGCCGCGCACCGGGAGAAGCTTTCGATGGGTGTGCCGCTCGCCGTGTACATCATCCAGGAGGTTGCCAAGGCGCTCGCCTACGCGCACCGAGCCCGGGACGCGAGTGGGCGGGGGCTCGGGATCGTGCACCGGGACGTCTCTCCGCAGAACATTCTCCTCGGCGCCAACGGGGCCGTGAAGCTGACCGACTTCGGGCTTGCGGATGCAACGGTGCACGAACACGTGCGAGGGGACGACATCGTTGGCGGCAAGCTCGGCTACTTGCCCCCTGAAGTCATTCGGCGCGAGAGCAGCGATCACCGGGCCGATTTGTTCGCGGTTGGTGCGGTGTTCTGGGAGATGTTGGCGGGTCGCTCCTTGTTCGTCCGGGACAGCGATCGCGAAACCATTCGGGCCATTGCCCGCTGCGAAGTGCCCCCGCTCGCCAGCACGATGCCCGGCGGCGAAGAGGCCGATGCGATCGTCCGCAAGCTCGTCACGAAGAATCCAGACGACCGACTCAACGACGCTGCGATCCTTGCCTCGCAGCTTCGGCAGCTCGTCGCGCGCAACGATTGGAACGTGGGTCCAGCAGACGTTTCAGCGGCAGTATCGCAGCATCGCGCCGAGAGAAGCCGGCGGACGCAGGCGCCGCCCGTCACGACGCTGCTTGCCGAAGAGCTTGCCAAGTTCGCCGAGGCCACGGCCGATACACCGTTCGACATCGGCGCCACGCCGCTCGACCCTTCTCGGTTCTGATGCGGGACGGCCTACGGTTGCAGCGGACGAGGGCCGTCGCGCGTCACCGCGAACAAAGAAGCGGAGACCGGATGCGGTGCGCGCTGGGCGGCGTCTCGTGCCCGCTTCGAAAGCTCTGAAAGCGCGGGCTTGCGCGCGAGGAGCAAGACGTCGCGGTGTGGGGCTGCGGCGAACCAGACTACTGGGCTCAGTCGTTCGAGCCGGGCGGCGAGATCCGGCAGAAGCAGGCGCGCACCGTCCAAGCCATCACTTTGACGCACGCGCAGGATGCCGTCGCTGACCGGTTCGAGGCGCAAGGCGCGCGACTTGGCAGCGAGGTTTTCGATCGAGCGCAGCCGGATCGCCTCCCGATCGCGTTCCCATCCGTCGACTTCGGCGCAGCGCAGATAGCGCGCGCGCGTTCCGTATCGAAGCTGAAGCGCGAGCAGCACGTCGTGCCCGATGGCGTGGAGATACAAATCCTGCTCGGGTGGCAAGGAGCTCATGAACGTTTGAGAGACTAGACGTGGCAACAATCGCGGCGCGGCTTCGTTCCAGGGCGTGGCTTCTGGAACCTCGGCGCCCGGAAGCATGCTGATGATGCGTCGGGCGGCTGCCGTGGCGGCGTCGTCCTCTTGGTCGCGCGCGACGCGCTCGAGCCGCGCCAGGTCGACGCTGGCACCGTTGTCGAGGTCGACCGTCAGCTCGAATTGCGATTCGATGGCAAGGTCGGGGCGCGCACGGCTCAGCTCCTCCGCAAAGACCCGGACGACGCGGGAGACAGGACCGTCGGCTCTCGCCTCGCGCTCTGCCACCGAGAGGTACTCGGACAGGCATTTGCGGGGGTCATCAGCATCCAGAGCCTCTTGAATCGCGCCAAACGGATCGAACCAGCCAAAGCGGCCCAGCTGCACCCGATGGCAGCCGTCGCGCTCGTGGGTGCTGCCGCCCAGATGGTCGATCAACAAAAGCCCGAGAAACGCTCCTGCGCCCTCGACAAAGCGATCGTCTTCGGCTCCATCGCTATCGCGATCGACGAAATCCTCGAGCAGATCGGCGAGCCAGCGGACGCCAGGCGCCCCTTGTTCAGGTAAGGGAGGGAGCTGTGAGAGCAGGAAATCCCTTGCTTCAGGCACCAGACGCCCCCCGACGTCCTCCAGAGCATTGAGCCAATCTGCTCCCACCAGCTACCCCAGAGTCAAGTTAACATGACTCGGCTTGCGCGCATAGACGCCAGGCGGAATGAATGAGCCGATGAAGGACCGCGCTAAAGAGCTCGCGTTGGACCAGCTCGTCAAAGTTCTCGATCGCGTACCCTTGGTTTCGAGCGTCAAGAACGATCTTAGTGCGCTTCGCTCGCTGCTCTACCGGCGTCGACCGCCTCGCATCGTGGCCCTCGGGCTTGGCGGCAGCGGGCGATCGTGTCTGCTCCGATCGCTCATCGAGCGACGGCCCGTGCGCGATCCCTTGGACACCGATCATGGGCACTGGGTTCGGGTCGAGCACGAAGGCGCGAAGGTTGATTGGCTCGAGATCGACCTGGACGATCCTTCCGCGCGATCACAATGGAAAAGCGCGCTCGAGAAGGAAATCCCGGACCTGGTGTTTCTCACGTTCGAGCCTCGCAACGTGCAGGACGCGAAACGGATCGTCGAACGAGCGAAGAGCCTGCTTCCCGACCTGCCCGAAGGGACAGCCGCGCTGCGCGTGTTTGCGCTGCTGACCCACTCGGATTTGATCGGTCGCGGAGATCTCGATGTAGAAGCTGAGCGCAACGGGCTCGAGGCCAAGATCAGGGATTGCGGCCTCGACGCGGATCCGCCGCGCGCGGTGTCGGCGATTAGCGGTCACGGGCTCGAAGCGCTTTCCGAGGCCATGGTCCTGGCGCTGCCCGAAGAAGCCAGGCTCGAGGCGGCCAGGGGTCTGATCCGCGCCAAGGAAGCTCGCGTTCGCATAGGAAACGAAATCGTTCAAGCTTGCACGGCGGTTTCGGTCACGGTTGGCGTTACGCCGATTCCGTTCTCCGACATGGTCGTCCTCGGGCCGCTCCAAGCGATGATGGTGAGCGCTTTGGCATACCTGAGCGGCCGTAGCTTGGGCAAAAAGACCGTGGCGGAGTGGCTCGGCAGCCTCGGGGTCGTCGGCGGTCTTGGAATGGGCCTTCGGTATTCCGCCCAAACTATCGCAAAGCTCGTACCGGGCGCAGGCAATGTCGTCTCTGCGGGCGTCGCCGGCGCGGGCACCACCGCGATGGGTCAAAGCGCGATTCGGTACTTCCTCAAGAGCTGACACCGTCCGGGAGCCCGTCGAGCCATTCGATGTCGGCCTCGTAGAGCCCGGCGAAATGTCCCGCCAGCGGTTCGAACAGATCCGACACGTGGACCGTGCGGCCGAGCTCGGCGGAAAGGGAGGTGACGCCTTTGTCTTGAACGCCACAGGGGACGATCATCTCGAAATGACGGAGGTCGCTGCTCACGTTGAGGGCGAGCCCGTGCATCGTGACCCATCGGCTGATTCTCACGCCGACCGCGCCCACTTTGCGCTCACCGATCCACGCTCCGTTCAAGCCCTCGACACGCCCTGCCGCCAGACCGAAATCCGCGCAGGTCCGAATCATCGTCTCTTCGAGCGACGCCACATACTTTCGCACGTCCTTCCGGTCGGGTTTGAGATCGATGATTGGATACGCCACGAGCTGCCCCGGGCCGTGATACGTCACGTCTCCGCCTCGCCCCACCTCGTGCACCCGGATCCCGCGCGCCGCTAGGAGCTCGGGCGCTGCGAGGACATGCTGCGCCTTGGCCGAGCGACCCATCGTCAAGACGGGCGGGTGTTCGAGCAGCAAGACGATGTCGCCAACTTCGCCGCCAACCCGTTTGCGCTGAAGCTCCTTTTGAAGGCGATGCGCTTCGGCGTAGTCGATGGTACCGAGGCGGCAAAACAGCACGAGCTTACGAGCGATTCATGATGTGAACCGCCTCGCCCAAGGCATGTTTGAAAGCTTCCATGACGCCTTCGCCGAGGGTGGGGTGGGGGTGCACCGTGAGCGCGACGTCTTCGGCAAACGCACACATCTCGATTGCCAGCGCCGATTCGCTGATCAGGTCGCTGGCTTCGGGACCGACGATCGCAACACCGAGCAGCTGATGGTCAGCTTCGTCGATGATCACTTTGATGAAGCCGTCGGTTTCGCTCACCGCCATGGCACGGCCGGATGCCGCGAAGGGAAACTTGCCGACTTTGACTTTCTTGCCCTCGGCTTTCGCTTGAATTTCGGTCATCCCGACCGTGGCGATTTCCGGGTCAGTGAAGATTGCGGCCGGCATCCCGCGATAGTCACGCGCCGACTTGTGCCCAGCGATGACCTCGGCGGCAATTTCGCCTTCCTTGGAGGCCTTGTGCGCGAGGTAGGGCATCCCGGCGACATCGCCGATCGCGTAAATCGACGGCACGTTTGTGCGCATCTGATCATCGACGATGATGTGGCCGCGCGCATCGACCTTGACGCCCGTGCCTTCGAGGCCGAGGCCCGCCGAGTTGGGCTTGAAGCCCACGGCAACCAGCACCGTTTCGGCCTCGACCACCTGCTCCTTGCCCTCGGTTTCGATCGTGACTTTGGCCCGACCGCTGCTCTTCTCGAGCTTCACGGCTTTGCTCTTGAGATGAATGTCGGCGCCATCATTCTTGAGGTGCTTCTGGACGACGCGAACCAGATCGAGGTCCGTGCCGGGAAGCAACTGGTCCATCAGCTCGACTACGGTGAGCTTGGTGCCGAGCTTCTGATACACCATGCCGAGCTCGAGCCCGATCACGCCGCCACCAATGATCACCATGCTTTGTGGCGCGCTCTGAAGGCTCACCGCCTCGCGCGCGGTGATCACGACGTCGCCATCGGGCTCGAAGCCGGGGATGGTGATCATCTGCGTGCCGGTGCCGACGATGATGCCTTTGCTCGCCGTGTAGGTTTCGCGCTTTCCGTCGGCGCTCGTCACCTCGACGGAGTTGGGCCCGGTGATGTTCGCGGTGCCCATCACGATGGTGCCTCCGTTGCCCTTCACGAGGCTCGACACGCCGCCGGTGAGCTTTTTGACGATGCCTTCTTTCCACTCCTGCATCTTGGCCACGTCGACTTCGAGGTCTTTCACCGTGATGCCCATGTGCCCCGCGTTGCGAACTTTGTTGGCGAGGTTCGCCGCTGCGATCAAGGCCTTGGAGGGAATGCAGCCCCAGTTGAGACAGACCCCACCCATCGACTCTTTTTCGACGCAGAGCGTTTTCACACCGAGCTGTCCGAGCCGAATGGCAGCGACGTACCCCCCAGGGCCCCCGCCGATGACGATTGCTTCGTAGTCGTTAGACATTGGGCGGAGTCTGGCCCAGTGCCAGTGCCGGTGCCAGTGCCAGTGCCAGTGCCAGCGCCAGCGTCAGTGTCAGTGCCAGTGACAGCGTCCGTGGCGGCGCTATGGTCTGGCCATGCGCTATCTCCATACGATGATTCGCGTGAGCGACCTGGATGCGTCGCTCGATTTCTATTGCAATAAGCTCGGGCTCGTCGAGCAGCGGCGGCGTGATAGCGACAGGGGGCGGTTCACGCTCGTCTTCTTGGTGGCGCCCGAAGACAAGGGTCGTGCTGCTACCGAGGCGTCGCCCTTGGTGGAGCTGACCTATAACTGGGATCCGGAAGAGTACACCGGCGGTCGCAACTTCGGTCACCTCGCGTTCGAAACCAAAGACATTTACACACTCTGTCGTGACCTGATGGACGCCGGCGTGACGATCAACCGCCCGCCGCGAGACGGGCGCATGGCGTTCGTTCGATCGCCCGACGGGATCTCTATCGAGCTCCTCCAGGGCGGCGATGCGTTGGAACCGACGGAGCCCTGGGCATCGATGCAGAACACGGGAAGCTGGTAGCGCGCGCCGCCTAACGGTTCAGCTGCCCCGCTCGGATCTGCCGAGGTGCCTGCCCGAACCAGCGCCGGCAGCTTCGGCTGAGGGCAGACTGCTCGCTGTAGTCGAGGAGCGCCGCGACACGCGACAGGGGAAGGTCCGGGTTTGCGATGTAGCTGCGCGCGAGCTCGGCCCGCGCCTCGTCCTTGAGCTGCTCGAAGGTCGTGCCTTCCCAGCGAAGCTGACGCTGCAGCGTGCGCGGGTGAAGGGCAAACGCCGATGCGACATCGACGCACGACGCGGCGCCCGTGCCGAGGGAGCGCTGAATGACGAGACGGACACGGATGGACAAGGGGGTGTGCGGATCGGCGTGCCGGAGCTCGAGGTAGTCTTCGGCGAGCTCTCGAAGCTGCAGGCTTGCGTCGTGAATCTGCAGCGCCAGCTTCGCGGTGTCGAACTCGACCGCAGAGACATCCGACCCGAACGAAACAGGCGCCCCGAAATGGGCTCGATAGCTCGACATCGGCGAGCATTGCGGGTGGCGGAATCGAACTCCGATGAGCGGCTCTGCTTCCTTCGTGAGCATTGCGATGATCCGCGCGACCAGTCCGATGCTGAGCTCGGTGACCTGGGTGGTGGAGCCGACGTTCTGGTCGAGGAGAATCTGGAAGACGAGCAGGACGCGATCGTTCTTTTCGGCCACCTGGGGTGTAAACGAAATCGCTGGGCTATGAACGAACATGTATCGCGAAGCACACTGCATCGCTTCGCCCAGCGTTTCGCAGTTGCGCACGGCGACACCGAGCGGGCCGAGGATCCCGAGGTCCTGCCGCTTTGAAAGACGGAGGCCGAAGTCTTTGCAGTCGAGCTCTTCGGACGTCTGCTCCAAGAGCCGAATCAGCGAGCCATAGCTCAGGAAGCCTTGGGGCTCGCTCAGGGCGGACGCCGGAATCCGAAACCGCTGGAGCAGAGGCTGCGCCCGGCCGCCGAGCTCGTCCACCAGCTCTTGGTACCCGCTCAAGGCGGATGCGCGAACCATCGACATTGGGCGGCCTCCAGTCGCGAAAAGATAAAAGTTTGTCGTGAAAAGTCAAGTCGCGTTGGCCTGAGAGTGCCATCATCCGTGCACTCGCATCGCCGAGGTCAGTTGGGGAGCCGGAGCACGCCAAATGCAAGAACAAGACATCATCATCAAGAACGGGCGCTTCTTCGACGGAAAGGGCAGCCCCGCCACGACCAAGAACCTGTGGGTCTCGAACCGCCGGCTCGTGAAGATTTCCGACGAAGAGATCCCTGCCCCCGCAGGTACCAAAGTAATCGATGCCGAGGGCAAGTGGGTCATGCCTGGCTTCATCGACATCCACACGCACTACGACGCGGAGGTCGAGGCGATGCCGTCGCTCCACGAATCGCTGCGCCACGGTGTCACGACGGTGTTCATGGGGAGCTGTTCGCTCAGTGCCGCGGTGGGCGACCCGACCGACATCGCCGACATGTTCACCCGCGTCGAGGCGATCCCCTACCAGCATCTGCTCCCCCTCATGAAAGAAGGAAAGACTTGGGAGACGCACGCCGAGTACGTCGAACATCTCAATGGCCTCCCGCTCGGCCCCAACGTGGCTTCGTTCGTGGGTTACTCCGCGGTTCGCGCGCAGGCGATGGGCCTCGAACGTGCCCTCGATGCAAAGGCCAAGCCGACCGAAGAGGAGCTCGAGAAAATGGAAGAGGTCATCGAAGAGGGCTACGAAGCCGGCTTCCTCGGGCTCTCCCTCAACGGTCTCTATTGGGACAAGATGGGCGGCGATCGATTTCGCAGCAAGTGTCTTCCGTCGACCTATGCATCGTGGAAGGAGCTTCGGCGGATGGTCCGTGGTGTCCGCGAGCGCGGCCTCAACCTTCAGGCGATCCCAAACATCTCGACCAAGTACCAGATCTTCATCTATGCGGCGTTTAGCGCTGGGCTCTTCGTTCGCGACGCGCTCAAGACCAGCCTCGTCTCGATCATGGACATCCGTTCGAACCGCTTGATTTGGCGGGTGCTGAGCGGCCTCGGCTGGCTCGTCAACAAGCTCCTCGGTGGCAAGTTCCGCTACCAGTTCTTGCCGGTTCCCTTCGACCTTTGGGCGGACGGGTTCGAGAACGTGGTCTTCGAAGAGTTCGGCGCGGGGGCGGCCGGCCTTCACCTGGAGACGGTGGCCGAGCGCCGCAAGCTCTTCCAGGATGAGGGCTACCGGCGAACGTTCAACCGCCAGTGGAAGAACCCATTCATTCCAAAAGTGTTCCATCGCAACTTCGCGAAAGCGACCGTCATGGACTGCCCAGATAGCTCGCTGGTGGGTAAAACCTTTCGCGAGATCGGGACGATGCAAGGAAAATCGGAGGTCGATGCGTTTCTCGACTTATTGATCGAGCACGGCAATCAATTGCGCTGGTACACGGTGACCGGCAACGACCGCCCCAAGCCGCTTGCGGCGATGATGAACAGCGACTCCAGCTTGCTGGGCTTCTCCGACGCCGGCGCGCACCTGCGCAACATGGCCTTTTACAACTTCCCACTTCGGATGCTCCGGTTCCTCAGAGACGCTGAACGGCGGGGCGAGCCCGTCATGCCGCTCGAAAAAGCTGTCCACAAGCTGACCGGCGAGCTCGGCGACTGGTTCCAAATCGAAGCGGGAACCCTAGAAGAAGGCAAGCGTGCCGACTTGGTCGTCATCGACCCCGCCCACCTCGACTACCACGTCGAGGAGATCCATGAAGAACGAATCCCCGAGTTCGGGAACTTCCTTCGACTCGTGCGCCGCAACCCAGAGGCCGTTCCGGCGGTCGTCGTCAACGGAACCCTCGTGGCCGAGGACGGAGAGGTCTTGCCCGAAATCGGCCGGACCAAGGGCGCCGGCCAGTTTCTCAGGGCGGCGTCGACCCTAAGCCTCCCAGGCATAGGGGACACTCTCCACCCCCCTAACCGCGCGTAATCACGCAGTACCTCCGGCAAAGATCGCATCGTCATCGCGAGTCCCGGCTGAGGACAAGCCTTTCGTTTTAGTCGAGCGCCTCGAACAAGCCGGCTGCGCCCATGCCGCCGCCGATGCACATCGTGACGACGGCGTATTTGCCGCCTCGACGTTTGAGCTCGTGGAGGGCGGTGGCCGTGAGCTTGGCGCCGGTGCATCCGAGCGGATGACCGAGAGCGATCGCGCCGCCGTTGACGTTGAGCTTCTCGTTGGGAATGCCGAGCTCTTTCTGAACGTAGACCGCCTGGCTGCCGAAGGCCTCGTTGACCTCGAAGATGTCGATGTCATCGATCGTGAGGTCGTTCTTTCGAAGGAGCTTTTGGACTGCCGGAAGGGGACCGATGCCCATGATCGACGGGTCGACACCGACGGTGACGAAGGACTTGAAGATACCCAGCGGCGTGATGCCGAGCTTTTCGGCCCGCTTCTTCTTCATGACGATGGCCGCGGCCGAGCCGTCCGAAAGGGGCGAGGAGTTGCCGGCAGTGACGCTGCCTTTTGCTGCGAACACGGGGCGAAGCTTCGAAAGCGCTTCCACGGTGGTGCCGGGGCGGGGCATTTCGTCGACTTTGAACTCGAACATCTGCCGCTCGCCGTCGTTGTCGAACTTCACGCCGTGCACGGGCACGATCTCGTCGACGAAAGCGCCGCGTTCGATTGCGGCGAGCGCTTTTTCGTGGCTCCAGGCTGCGAACTCATCTTGCTGAGCACGGCTGATGTTGAAGCGGTTGGCGACGTTCTCGGCCGTGATGCCCATCGGCGTGTAGGTCTCGGGGTACTTCTCCATGACCTCGGGCGATGCGCTCGGCTTGTTGCCGGTCATTGGGACCATGGTCATCGACTCCATGCCGCCTGCGATGACGACATCGTCGAAGCCCGCCTTGACCGAGCCGGCGGCCAAGGCGATGGCCTGTAGCCCGCTCGAGCAGAAGCGGTTGATCGTCATGCCCGAGCTCTCCTCGGGGAGGCCTCCGAGCCTGCCGACCATGCGCGCCACGTTCATGCCCTGCTCGCCTTCAGGGAAGGCGCAGCCAAGCACCAAGTCCTCGACCGTGGCCGGGTCCACCTGCGGGTTGCGCGCCATCAATCCACGAATCACCTCGCCCGCGAGCTCATCCGGACGCCGGTTGGCAAGCGAACCCTTTTTGGCGCGACCAACCGCGCTTCGAACCGCGTCTACGACGACAATCTTACCCATGTCTTTACTCCTGATTCCTTGTTGGCTCGTGCGTCTCGGGTTGGCCTAGTTCCGCAAAGGCTTGTTGGTGGTGAGCATGTGCTGCATGCGCTCCTGGCTCTTGGGCTCGCCACAGAGGCTGATGAAAGCCTCGCGCTCGAGCTCGAGCATCTGTTCTTCGGTGACTTCGTGTGCAGCGCCCGACGGTCCGCCGCAGAGCACCGCCGCGACCTTGCGCGCGATGAGCGCGTCGTGCGCGCTCGCGAAACCGCCCGCTTCGAGTGAGTCGATCATCATGCCGAGCGTGGCCATGCCGCTCTCGCCGGGAAGACGATAAGCGCGCGGGACCGGTGGGTGGTACCCAGCTTCGGCCATGCCGACGGCGCGCCCCTTGGCCTCGGTCAACAAGCGTGCCTTGTCGAACGAAATCCCGTCCGACTTGCGGAAGTAGCCAAACTCCCGTGCCTCCCCGGCGCCGGTCGCGACCCGCGCCATCGCGATGTTTTGGAACGTGCGCGAGACGAAGGGAAGGGTGTCGACCTCGGTACCGTCCGGGATGCCTTCGAGCGCCCGCCAGAGCATGTTCATGTTGCCAGCGCCGCCAGGCAGCAGGCCGACTCCGACCTCGACGAGACCGACGTAGGTTTCCGACGCCGCCTGCACGGCGTCTGCGCCCATGCAGACTTCGAAGCCGCCGCCAACGGTCATGCCGAAGGGCGCCGCCACCACCGGAATGGTCGAGTACTTCATGCGCTGCAGGCCGCCCTGCAGACCGCTGATCGTGGCGCGGAGCTGATCCCAGGCCTTTTGCTGCGCCGCCATCACGACCGCAAAGAGGTTGGCGCCGACGCAGAAGTGGTCGCCTTCGTTGTAGATCACCATGCCGCGGAAATCGCGCTCGGCAAGGTCGACCGCCTGGGTGATCCCCTCGACCACCGCGTCGTCGATGCTGTTGGCCTTGGTCGTAAAGGTCAGACCCAAAATGCCCCCGCCCAGGTCCCAAGCCTCGGTGCCGCGGTTGCTGAATACCGCTGCATCGCCCTGACGCATGATCGTGAGGCTCGCGTTGCGCGGGTCGATGTCGCGCGCGTCGTACTTGCCCGTGGTCAGATTGAAGACGCGGCCATCATTGGTGTAGAAGCTCTCGGCGCCCGACTCGGCCATCTTGTCGATCGAGGCAGGCAGCGGAAGCCCGTCCGCTTTCATGCGATCGTAGGCAACCTTGAAGCCGATGGCGTCCCAGGTTTCGAACGGGCCGAGGTCCCAGTTGTAGCCCCACTTCATGGCGTCATCGACGGCTTCGACGCTGTCGGTGATCTCGGGGATCTTGTTGGCCGAGTAGACGAGGGTGCGCGAGAGCACGTTCCAGGCGAACTTGCCGGCGGGTCCGTCATTTTCAACGAGCGCCTTGACGCGGTCCGCCGGCGAGCCCTTGAGGCTCTTACAAAACTTCTTGATGTCCGCGTCGCCAGCCTTGGCGCGGTACTCGAGCTTGATCGGGTCGAAGGTCTGAATGCCTTCCTTGGTCTTCTTATAGAAGCCGCCTCGGGTCTTGTTGCCGAGGATCTTGCGCTCGACCATCACGTTCATGAACTCGGGCAGCTTGAAGACGTCCCGCTCCGGGTCGTCGGGAAGCGCCGCGTAGCAGTTGTCCGACACGTGCTTGAAGGTGTCGAGCCCAACCATGTCGGCGGTCCGATAGCTCGCGCTCTTCGGATGCCCCATCGGCGGCCCGGTGATCGCGTCAACGTCTTCGGGCGTCAGGCCGTCCTCCAGCATCTGGTTCATCGTGAGCGACATCGAGTAGCAACCGATGCGATTACCGACGAAGTTCGGCGTATCTTTGCCGACGACGATGCCCTTGCCGAGCTGGTCCGTCCCGAAGACCCGCATGCGGTTCATCGTGGCCGGGTCGGTTTCCTCGCCGGCGACCAGCTCGAGAAGCTTCATGTAGCGAACCGGGTTGAAGAAATGCATGACAAGAAAGTTCTTGCGGAATGCATCCCCGCGGCCCTGGAGCATGTCGGCGATGCGAAGCCCAGAGGTGTTCGAGGCGACGACCGTTCCCTCGTCGAGGGTGCTTTCGAGCTTCTCGAAGAGGCTGCGCTTGATGTCGATGTTCTCAATGATCGCCTCGATTACGAGGTCACAACCTTTGAGAAGGTCGATGTCGTCTTCGAGATTGCCGATCGTGACGCGCTTGGCGTAGTTCGGATGAAAGAACGCCGCGGGCCTCGCCTTGAGCGCGCCCTTGAGTCCCCCGGCGGCGAACTGGTTCCGCTTGGCAGGGTTCTTCTGGTCTTCATCGCTCAGCCCCGGTGGCACGATGTCGAGCATCACCACGTCGACCCCGGCGTTGGCAAAGTGCGCCATGATGCCGCTGCCCATAACGCCCGCTCCGATCACACCTGCTCGCCGTACTGGTTTCGTCATTCTTCTCTCCTGAGGTTCGGGCGGAGGAACTTTCCGCAAGACGTGCCCGAAAGCAAGCCGTTACGTCGATCACCCGGTTTGTACTGCTATTTGTAAGGAACGGTGGTTAGCGCCGCGACGAGCTCGTCATGGATGATTCCGTTGCTCGCAATGGCTCCGCCGCCGTAAATCGTTTCTTCGCCACGAAAGGAGGTCAAGCGTCCGCCCGCCTCGCGGATCAGCACCGCAGGCGCGCAAATATCATAGGGTTGAACGCCAGGGTCGACCATGGCATCGGACCGGCCGAGCAGGATCTGCCGATAGCCGTCGAAATCGGGGCAGCCCCGCGCGATGTCACAGGCGTCGGACAAACGAAGGAGCGCCTCTCCAACCCCCGCCATCGTGAACTGCTGTAGCCCCCCGTGGGTTACCGTCGCGTCGGCAAGCGGACCGATCTTGGAAACGCGAACGGGATTGCCGTTGTGTGTCGCGCCCTTGCCCTGCACGCCGACGAAAAAGTCGCCTGCAGCAGGCATGTACGCGATGCCGACGACTGGAACGCGGTCCGCCTCGACGCCCAAGAGCACCGACCAGGTAGACCAGCCACGGACGAAGGCGCGGGTGCCATCGATCGGATCGACGATGAAGCGGAGCCCGGTGCTGCCTTTGAGAACGCCGGTTTCTTCGCCGAGAAAGCCCGCCTCTGGAAAGGCCGCGACGGTGTGATCACGGATGATGTGCTCCGCTTCGCGATCGGCGATCGTCACCGGGCTTCGGTCCGGCTTTTTCTCCGGCACGACGCCTTGTTGAAAATGCTTCAACGCAGCGTCGCCTGCACGGCGGACAACCTCTTCCAACGCGTGCAATCCGTCCGGTCCGCCAATACGAGTGATATCGAACGCTTCGGTCATGAGGGGAGCATGACCTCTGGTTGCATCGTTTCCAATTGACGCCCCTAGCTTCTGTCTCCACGATAGTCCCCATGGCGCAACGGGGGTCGATCGTGCCATTCGCCGGCTGGCGGCGGACTCGGTTGTTGGGGGAGTCTCCTCTGCGCCAAGCGGTGAGGTCCATCGGCGACCGGGCCGTGCGATTCGCCGAAGAGGTCGTCGGCCAAGACCTCGATGCCCGCATCGCCGGAATCAAGACCCATCCGAACGAAGTCGGTCACGATCCGTTCGGCTTCGACCCGGAAACCAGCCGCTACGCGCTGGCCGTCGCGGCCCTCCTGCACCGACGCTACTTCCGAACCGAGGTCTTTGGCATCGACCGGGTCCCTCGGGGCAGGGTGCTCATCGTGGCCAACCACTCCGGCCAGCTGCCCGTCGACGCGGTGATGATCGGCAGCGCCCTGATGCTCGACGCGGATCCGCCGCGGTTCCCCCGGAGCATGGTCGAGACCTGGACGGCGGAGTTGCCCTTCATTTCCACGCTCTATCCCCGGCTGGGCCAGGTCGTGGGTTCACCAGAGAACGCCCGGCGCCTGCTTCGGCAGGACGAGAGCCTCATCGTCTTCCCCGAAGGCGCCCGGGGCATCAGCAAGACGTTCGATCAGCGCTATCAACTCACCGATTTCGGCCTGGGCTTCGTCCGTCTCGCGCTCGAAACGAATACGCCGATCGTCCCCGTCGCGGTGATTGGCGGCGAAGAGCAGTATCCGTCGATTGCGGACTTCAAGCCCTTGGCGCGGCTCCTGAGGATGCCCGCGTTCCCCGTCATGCCGCAGGTCTTCTTCGGCATGCTCGCGCCCCTGCCCACCAAGTACCGTCTCTACTTCGGCGACCCCTTCCATTTCGAAGGCGACCCCGACGACGACGACTCCAAAATCGAAGAAAAAGTCTGGCTCGTGAAGAGCACGATTCAGAGCATGGTGAATCGCGGCTTGCGCGAGCGTAAAGGCGTGTTCATCTGACCGAGACCCTCGCAATGTCGAACCCTCACACCAGCAACCGAATCAAACCGAGCGCGCGCCGGGGGCGTGAGCCCGTGCGCCAGCGTCCGTCTGCGAGGGCGCCAGTCGCGCGCGGTGTGTTTGGTCATTCGGCCAATCTCTCGATCCCGGTGGCGCAGCCTGCCGAGCCGCAGCGCCAGGCCGAGCCCGCGACGGGCAAACGCCCCAAACCCGCCACCGACGGCGCGGTCTTGGTGACCGGAGTCTGTGGGCGTCTCGGGAGGCTTCTGGTCCGGGAGCTCCATCGAACCGATCGTGTCGTCGGCGTCGATCGACGCTCCTTCGACGACCGTCCCAAAGACATCATCCACCATCAAATCGACATGCGACGCAAGAAGATGAAAGACATCTTCCGCGGCCGCGACGTGCGCGCAGTCGTTCACCTCGGCATCCTTCACGACCCGCGGCGAAGCGACCGCGAGCGCCACTCCTGGAACGTCGTCGCCTTCCAGAAGCTGCTCGATTACATGTCGCAGTACAACGTTCCGAAGCTCGTCGTGCTCTCGGGCGCCAACGTCTACGGCCCTCAGCCCAATAACCCGCAGTTTCTGACCGAGGACGCGCCCTTGTTGGGCGCCCAGCAGTTTGGCGGCATGCGCGACCTGGTCGAGCTCGACATGCTCGCCCAAAGCTTCTTTTGGAGGCAGGCCGAAACCGAGACCGTCGTTCTACGGCCCTGCCACATCGTCGGCCGAGTCCACAACGCCGCCAGCAACTACCTCCGGCTCGAGCGCCCGGTGATGGTGATGGGCTTCGACCCGATGATGCAGGTCGTGCACGAACGGGACGTCGTCCGCGCGATCCAGCTTGCCCTTCGGCCCGGCGTCCGCGGCATCTTCAACATCCGTGGGCCTGGCGAGATGCCGCTCTCGCATCTGATCCGCCAGGCTGGTGGTCGTCCGCGCGTCGTGCCTTCACCGCTCGCCAGGGTCGCCCTCGACCAGCTCTGGAGGCTCCGGCTCAGCTCGTTTCCGTCCGAGGAGCTCGACCACCTCCGCTACGTCTGCATGGTCGACGACTCACGGGCCCGGACCGAGTTGGGGTACGAGCCCGTGCATTCGATCAGCCGCGTTCTTCGGGACGTCCGGCGGTTACGCTACCAGCTGGCTTAGCGGCACTTGCCGTCGATGCAGTTTGCCCCATCGGGGCAGTCAGATTGGACGCGGCAGTCGCTCTGAAGCTCGCTTTCGGCGTAGCAGAGGTTGTCGGGCCCGCAGAGCGGGACCTGACCGTCGCGCGAGGTGCAGATCAAATCAGGCTCGGGGAGGCTGATGTCGCACTCGGTGCGGCAGAGTCCTTCCACACAGATGCTGCCGTCGCAGTCCGCATCGGTGCGGCAATAAGGCGTCGGCGCCTCGGGGTCGGGGCTCGTGCGCGGCCGGCAGAAGCCCTCGGGGTCGCAAACCTCGATCGCGTCGTTGCAGCCTTCGTCGCAGCGGCGGAGGCAGGTTCCCTCGACGCAGTTGGTCGACAGGTCCGGGCATTCGCTGCTGTCGATGCACTCACCGACGATCGGCTGGCAGAGACTTGCCTCACAGGCCGTACCGTTCGGGCAAATCGTGTCAGGGCCACAGAGCAGGCGGCAGCGGTTGTTGGCGCAGGTGAAGCCGGCCGAGCACTGGAAATCGAACTGGCAGGTTTCCGCGACCGCGGTGCAGACGTTCTCCAAACAGAGCTCGCCGCCCGGGCAGTTGTCGTCGGCCAGGCAGTCCCCCGCGGTGGCGGGCCGGCAGCTGTCGCGGAAGTCACACTCGAAGCCCGACGTGCAATCGGGGTCGGCGCGGCATTCGGCGACTGCCGGGATGTAGCAGCCGCCGTCGGCGCGGTCGCAATAGCTGCCGACCGGACAATCACCGTCGGTTAGACAGATTCCGAAATCGTAGCCGATGCAACTGTTTGCCTGCGGATCGCAGAACGTGTCCGACGGGCAATCGAAGTCGCTCTGGCAGGAGACCTGAACTTCGCGCTGCACCGGCCCGGAGCCATAAATGGGGCAGCCGGTGAGGAGCAGCAGAAACGGGAGGAAAGAGACTGCGCGTGAATGGGCCATGAAACTCCGACGCGCCCCGAACGGCGGTATTCAAGGCCCTGCCGGCTAGCCCAGAAAGGTGTCCTCGAAGGCGCGATTTTGGCGCAATGCCTCGTACAAAACGATGGCCACAGCGTTGCTCAGGTTCAGGCTTCGGACGGCTCCGATGGTGGGGATGGCCCAGACATTTTGCCGGTCCTCGAGCAGCTCGCGCGGCAGCCCCACCGACTCCCGGCCGAAGACCAGGGCGTCACCGGGCTCGAAGGCCGCTTCCAAGTAAGAACGCGAGGCAGTGGCAGAAAATAAATGAATTCGGCGATGTGGGTCGGATTCCTCGAACGCCTCGAATGATTCATGGCGGTGGATCTCGACCAGATCCCAGTAGTCGAGGCCCGCACGGCGGACCGAGTGCTCATCGATTTGGAAGCCGAGCGGGCCCACCAAGTGCAGCGGCGACTGGGTCGCTCCGCAGGTCCGGGCGACCGCCCCGGTGTTGGGCGGGATCTCGGGCTCGACCAGGACCACGTGGAATGGGCTGGTCGTCGGCGAGGCGCGTAGCTTGAGGCCTTGGGGCATGCCGGTTCTTACGATAGAGGGTAGCGGCATGGCAAAGCGGAGCTGGTTGTTGGCGATCCTGGGAGTCATCGGGGCTCTGCTGCTTTGGCGTCAGAGTCGGCCGGAGGCGTCTGCTGCATTGCTGCAATGGGCCAACGTCGCGGCCCTGGTGGCGCCACCGGTCGGTCTGGACTGGGATCGGGTCGATGCCTATCCCGAGGTGCAGGAAGCGGTCAAGGGCAGCGATCCGGCTCGCTTGCGCGAGGCACTCGAAGGAGCCGGGCTTCAGGGTCTTTGGGTCGGCGTGTCGGTTGGGCTGTCCTCGGGTGCGGATCTTCCGTTGGCCAAACGTTTCGCGGCCGGCGCTGTCGTACGCGGGTTTCGAGGAGCCGTGCTCACGACTCAGGGGCTGCTTTACGTCATCGACGAGACCAAGTGGCCGGTGGTCATTTCGGATCGGGTTCTCGCTCGCGTCGCGCGCCGCATTCTCGAAGGGAGTGCGCCGCCGCCGATGGATGCGTTTCCCAAAGAGCTGACCGAGGAGCAGGCGGTCGAGGTGTTGATCGTGTTGAGCGGCGGAACTGGTCCGCGGCTGTGGCGATCGGCGCGTGAGCACTCGATTGCCGAGGGGCTGGTCACCGCATCGCTCGCGGCGCGGGAACGCTGGGAGGAAAGGGCGGAGACGATGGGGGGACCGCTCGGTGAGCGCCTCGAACAGCTCGACGTCGAGGTCGCGTTTCTGTTCGACGACGGCACCTTTGACCCGGGGGCCACCTCTCTGATCGACGGGCTCGTCAAGCCGCAGCACGGGGTGGCTTACGAGCAGCCGGCACGCTGGCGCTATTTGCTGCCTCGCGCGACCCACAGGGCGGACAGCCCGACCGGTGCCTACAAGCAGCTATTCCGAGACAACGGCCTTCCCGAGGACAGCTTCGGCCGCCGCGACCTGCGCCTCTATCGCCTCCGGATGCAGACGGTGTCGATCGATCAAGGCTCGACGGGTTCGAGGTGAGCGGGCGCGCCGGTCGGCTCCGGTGCGGGATCGACGATTGCTTCCGCCTCGAAGGTGTCGAGCGCCGCCTCGCCGTGTGCAGGGAGCAAGATCACGAAGGTCGTGCCGAACCCTTCACGGCTGCGCACGTCGATACGGCCGCCCGCCTCGGAGATGATTCGTTGGGAGATGGCCAGACCGAGGCCGGTTCCCTGCTGCTTGGTGGTGACGAAGGGCACGAACAGATTGGCGAGCAGGCCGGGTGCGATTCCGGGGCCCGTGTCACGCACGCTGATTTGCACCCAGCGCCGGGCGCCGCCTCCGAGGCGGAAGCTGTCCTGATTTCGGGTTTCGACGAAGATGTCGCCGCCGCCCGTCATGGCCTGCACCGCGTTTTGGACGAGGTTGATGAGGACCTGTCGAAGGTGCTCGATGTCGATGCGCACCCGGGGCAAGTCCTGCGCCATCTCGACGTGAAGCGTCACGTCGACCGAGTCGCATTCCGGGCGGAGAAACTGGAGCGTCAGCTCAACGGCCGCGTTGACTTGCATCGGCTCGGGATCGGTATGGGCGGGTCGGGCGTAGTCCAAGAACGAGCTGACGACGCGATTCAGGCGATCGACCTCATCGACGATGATGTCGAGGAACTCCGCGCCATCTTCGGGCGGCGCGGAGGTCTCGGTCAGGTACTGGGCGCTGGCCTTGATCGATCCCAGCGGATTTCGAATTTCGTGCGCCAGCCCGGCCGCCATTTCGCCGAGCGCGGCGAGCCGGTCCTTTTCCTTCATCTGTTGATAGACCTGAGAGTTCTCGATGGTGACGGCCACCTGGTTGGCCAAGCCGGCTAGCAGTTGCACCTCCTCCCGCGAGAAGGCGTCTCTCAGCCGGTCGTCCCTGAGGGCGATGAAGCCATACAGCTCTTCGGACTCGCCGCGGAGGCCTAGGCAGACGGAGGCCTGAAGCGCACGCATCGTGACCGCGATGTCGTGTGCGGTTTCGGCCTCGCGGTCGTCGCCGACCAGCCTTCGCTCCTCGAGCTCGCGTTCCGCGTTTTCGAGAACCGAAGTGCCGATCTTCGAGAGTCGATCGAGGAGCGGTCGCGCTGGCGCCATTTCGACCCGCTCGGTGGGCTTGGGGCCAAAGTGGTTCTTCAGCTTGAACACCCGTGCATCGGGCCCGAGCAGGTACAGAGCGCCCTGGGTGAATCGAGGCGACGCGTCGAGCCCATCGATCAGGACTTGGCCGAGCTCGTCGACGTCGAGGATGTGGGCGACCGACCTTCGAAGCGCCAGGATGGTTCGCTCGAGCTCGAAGCGTTCGTGGAAGAACACCTGTGAAATCCATTCCTGCACCTTGGTTCGAACAGGGTCGAAGAGAATGAGCACGACGAATGCCGACACGACGACGTGGAGGAAAAGCTGCTCTCCCGAAACCAGGCGCATCAGCCACAAGATCAAAGCCAGCACGAAGGCGAGCGCGGTCAAGACACCCAGGCGCCCGGCCAGCTCATAGAGGTCGAACAGGCGGTAATGGGTGATCGACTGCGAGAGCGCGTACAGGAAGACCAGGATCAAAATCGTGCCGACCGGCGGAATGTCGAGACCGACGTACGGGAGATACTCGACTAAGGTGAAGAGCCCGCCGAAGCCGCCGACCAGAGCGATGTAGCGAAGACGCGCGCCTTCGACCCGCGAGTCGGTTTCGAATCCGAGCTTGTAGAGATAGCCGAGCGCCAGCGAGAGGAACACCGTCGCGTAGAGAAGCAAGCCTCCGACGACGACCGCGTGATCGTAGAACGGTGTCAGCATCGCGCCGAGAAGGACCACTGCCGCGACGACCGACGCACGTTTGAGAAAGCGCGTGCGGCCGGTCTCCCCGGGCGCGAACACGCTAAAGAAGCGCACCGCCGCCAGCGGGAGCAAGACGCCGCAGATCAAATTGAAGCGCTCCCAGAACGGCACTCGGCCGACGACACCGAGCACGAATGTGCTCACGTACCAAAGGCCGGTGTTCGTGGCGAGGATGCCAAAGAGCCATCGGTCGCGTTGGCGTTGGGTGCGCAAAAGGACGCTCGCCGCAAGCGCAAAGCACAAAAGCGCCGCTATGAACGAGGTTTGGGTGCGTGCGTCCACGGCCGAAGCCTAACAGCTCCCCCGGGCCTGGTCAGTTGCTAGACTGCGCCTCGCAATGGCGTTGCAGATCCTCGATGGGGCGATCGGGACCGAGCTGGCTTCACGCGGCCTGACGCTCGAAGCGCCGAAATGGAGTGCTCGCGCGATCCATGAGGCGCCCAAGCTGCTGGCGGAGGTCCACGCAGCCTACGTACAGACAGGCGCGACGCTCCACACCGCCAACACGTTTCGGACGCAGCCTCGCTCGTTCGGGGATGGATGGCTCGTCGCGCTAACCGACGCGGTTCGGATCGCGCGCGAGGCTATAGGGTCAGGTCAGGCCGTGCTCGGGAGCATGGCGCCCGTCGAGGACTGCTATCGACCAGACCTGAGCCCAGGTAGGGAGGGACGATCGGAGCATCGGCAGGTCGCGTCCGCACTCGCAGACGCGGGGTGTGACGTCTTGCTCTGCGAGACCTTCGCCAATGGAGAAGAAGCGCTCGTCGCCGCCGAAGAAGCGATGGCGACCGGTCTGCCCGTCTGGCTCTCTTTGACAGCCGGGCCGTTCGGCGAGCTGAGAACGCCCGAGGAGCTGGCGCGGATCGGGAACGACGCCGCTTCGATCGGCATCGATCGGCTCCTGGTGAACTGTATCGCCGCGACGCAAATGGCAGCCTACGTCGACGCGATCGCCTCGCTTGGCGTGCCATTGGGTGTGTATGCGAACGCCGGCCGGGAGGACGAAGCGCTCGGCTGGGGTGCGACGAGCCCAGCGGCCGCGGATGCCTATGCAACGCTCGCCGAACGATGGAAGGAGGCCGGCGCGTCGGTCATTGGAGGCTGTTGCGGTACGGGGCCGCTGCACATCCAAGCCCTGGCCGTTCGCTTTGCTTAGTGGTTGGCTGCGGTTCGCGCGGTCGATTCCGAATCGATGAGCTCGCTCACCGTCTGCAGCAAGTCGGAGGGATCGAACGGCTTGCGGAGCCAGCGCTCGGGTTTGCCGTCCGGATCGGCGTCGTCGGGTGGCGGAGCGCCGCTCATGATCGCCGCGCGGGTCACCAGTCCCTTCTTGCGCAGCATCCCGAGCAGGATGTCCCCCCGCTCGTCGGGCAGGGTGAGATCGATCATCGCCGCAGAGAAGGGACCCTTGCTCGCAAGCGCCTCTTCGGCGCTGCCCACACAGGTCGAAGCCACACCGGACAACATCAGGGTCGTCGCGATGAGCCCACGCACGCCTTCGTCGTCTTCCACAACAAGGATGTGGCTGCGTTCGGCTTCTTCGGGCTTCATGACTCGGCTGATCCGAGGTCGCTTCGGCACCAAGTCGGACTCGCGCTTCACGCCGGCCTCGGGCAGCTCGATTCGAAACTTCGCCCCTCGTCCCGGTGAGGTATCGAGGCGAATCCTGCCGCCCAGAGACTCGACTGTGCCGCGAACGATGGCCAAGCCAAGGCCCGTCCCTTCCGCTCGGGTCGTGTAGTACGGCTCGAACGCGACCGCTTGCTCGGCTTCGGACATCCCCGGGCCGTTGTCGAGAACCTCGAGCTCGACCAGAGAGCCGCGTGAGTAGGCGTGGATGGACACGTTGCCCGCTGCCGGAACCATCTGCACCGCGTTGTGGGCGAGGTTCCAGACGATCGAGAAGAGTTGCGATCGCTTGCCTTCGACCCAGCACGAGTCCTCGACATCTGCGTGAACGTTCACACGCTTGCTCTGCGCTTCGGGCCGAATGAGGCGAACGACGTCCCGAATGACGACCGAGAGGTCGGTGCGCGTCCGTTCATGATTGGTGTGCCGCACCATTCGCAAGAGGTCTTGGGTCGCATCGCGGGCGACCTGCGCGCTTTTCTCGATCAAGCTCAGCGCTTCTTCAGGAGGCGCTTTGTCGGGGCGCTCGCGGGCGACCTGCGCCCAGCCGACGATCGCGCTCAGCGCGTTGGCAACTTCATGGGAAACGCCTGCGGCGAGGTCGGCGGCGGCCGCCTTCGCTTGAATGCTTTCAGCGATCGGGCTTTCCTGCGAGGTGATCAACACCGCCGCGCGTCCGGCGTCGATCGGAATCGCGAGCAGCTGCACGCCGGGCCGAGGTGCGAACGCGGCCTGCTTCCCGGCGCGGGCGCTCTCGACGGCGTCTCGCAACCCGGCTTCATCGACGCTCCCGAGCACTTGCAGTGCGCCGCCGATCAGATCGGTGGGCGCCTCTCCCTGGAGGGCGACGAGTGCGCCAGGGTTGCCGTGCACGGTGCCGTTCTCCCTTTCTTCGAGGAGGGTCAGGCGGAGTTGGTTAGCCATCCAACGGATTAGTTCTAATGTCACCGCAAATGTCCGTTTCAAGCAAAAAGGTAAGCGGTTTTGGGCTGATCCGTCAATCGAATCCCATCTTTTGGTGAGTGAGGACGCAGACCTCGCCTCAAAGGACGGATCTGCTACCTTCGGCGCCCCATGGCGGACCCCAAGATCACGCTAGAGCAGGTTTTGCACGTTGCAAAGCTAGCCAGGCTGACCCTGTCCGACCAGGAGGCACGCCAGATGCAGGAGCAGCTGGACGCGATCCTCGGTTACATGGAAGGCCTCGACGACCTCGACGTGTCCGAGGTTCCGCCAACGTTCCATTCGATTCCCATGGATGCGCCCCTGCGGCCCGACGTGCCCGAACGGTGCAGCGACCGCGCCGAAACCCTGGCGCAGGCGCCGGCGAGTGAAGCTGGCGGTTATGCGGTGCCCCTCGTGCTCGAGGTCGATTCGTGAGCGGCTTCCCGTGGCAGAGCGCCTTCGAGGTTCGTGAACAGGTCGCCGCCGGTTCCGTCAGCGCGGTCGAAGTCACACGGGCCTACCTCGCGCGCGCCGAAGCGCTCAACCCAACCCTCTCATGTTTCCTGACGATCGATCACGAGGGCGCGCTCGCGGCCGCTGCCCAGGTCGATCACAAGCGGGCGGCCGGGGAAGCGTTGGGGCCCTTGGCGGGCGTTCCCATCGCCGTCAAAGACAACCTCTGTACGCGTGGCGTTCGGACGACCTGCGCATCGAAGATCCTCGGTGAGTACATCCCGCCGTACGACGCGCACGTCGTCGAGGCCTTGCGCGCATCGGGCGCCGTGCTCCTCGGGAAGACGAATCTCGATGAGTTCGCGATGGGCTCGTCCAACGAGAACTCGGCATTCGCCAACGTGCACAATCCCTGGGCGCTCGACCGCGCGCCTGGCGGCTCCTCGGGCGGCTCGGCTGCCGCAACGGCCGCCGGCTTGGCTCCCTTGGCGCTCGGCAGTGACACGGGCGGATCGGTGCGTCAGCCTGCGGCGTTTTGCGGGATCACGGCCATCAAGCCGACGTACGGCCGTGTCTCCCGCTATGGGCTCGTGGCGTTTGCATCGTCGCTCGACCAGGTGGGACCCATGGCGCGTTCGGTGCGGGAGGCTTCGCAGCTGCTCGAGGTGGTGGCCGGCCATGACCGGCGCGATGCGACTTCGGCCGAGCGTGGCACGGGGGCATACCTTGCTGCCTGCGATCGCGGAGTCAACGGGCTCCGCGTCGGTGTGGTGCGCGACTTGATCGATGGCCTGCAGGACGCAGATGTTCGCGCGAGCGTCGAGGCGGCACTCGGCGCGCTCGAGCAGGAAGGCGCGGTTCTGGTCGACGTTGCGCTTCCGCACGCCAAGCACGCGGTCTCGGTGTACTACCTGATCGCGACGGCCGAGGCGTCGAGTAACCTCGCGCGATTCGACGGGATTCGCTATGGCCTCCGGGTTCCGGGCAAGGATCTGACCGAGACGTACACCAACACGCGCGCGGAGGGCTTCGGTCCCGAGGTTCGACGACGCATCATGCTCGGCACGTATGCCCTTTCAGCGGGATACTATGACGCATTCTATCTCAAGGCGCAGCGCGTTCGAACCCTGATCCGGCGCGACTACGACATGGCCTTCGAACGCTGCGATGTCGTGTGCACGCCGACCACGCCGACGCCGGCGTTCGCGCTCGGCGAGAAGACCAGCGACCCGCTCGAAATGTACCTTGCCGACATCTTCACCTTGCCTCCGAGCCTTGCGGGTTTGCCGGCGATCAGCACTCCGAGCGGTCTTTCCGCCGGAGGGCTTCCGGTCGGTCTCCAGCTCGTCGCACCTCCCTTCGAGGAAGAAGTTCTTTGTAGCGTGTCGCAGGCTGTCGAAGACCAGTGCGGGCTGCTCAGCAAGCGTCCCGCGGCGCTGCCCTGACGCCTATTTGGGGCCGGCCTGCTTGTGTTCCGATTCGGCCGGCGCTTGCAGCGCTCGCATCGACGCTCTGGACCGCCGTTCTTCGCCCGCAACTTCCACGCGGTTTCGGCCTCGGGCCTTGGCGCGGTAGAGGGCTTGGTCGGCCTGCTCGATCAGGACGTCGGCGGTGGTGCCCGGGCGCAGCATAGCGAGGCCGATGCTGACGCTAATGTGCTCGGGCCCCTCCTCTCCCTGCGCAGTGGTCGCGAGCCGTCCCCGGAGCCGTTCAGCGACAATCCGCGCGGCCGCCAGTTTGATCTCGGAGAAGATGACGAGGAACTCCTCACCGCCCCAGCGCGACACGATGTCGTTTCGGCGGACGTACTCGGTGAGCGACTTGGCGATCTGCTGCAGAACCTGGTCGCCCGCCGCATGCCCGTATTCGTCGTTGATCGCCTTGAAGTGATCGACGTCGCACATGGCCACGCAAAGCCCGGTGTTGTTGCGACGCGCTCGAGCGATCTCCTCTTCGAGGCGCTTGCTCGCGTGCCGGCGGTTGTAGAGCCCGGTGAGCCCATCGGTCAGCGCGAGGAGCTGCGTTTCTTCGACCAGGAACAGAGACTTCACCAAGATGCCCAAGGCATCGGCGATGAGCTCCAAGCTGCGTAGATCGGGCGCGGAGCAGACGTTGGCGCCACCAAAGGCCTGCAGGGTGCCCAGGGTTTCGTTGCGGACACTGATGTTGCAGCTGTAGGACCGCCCGCCGATGACGTGGGGGCCGGTACCGTACTTCGGGTCGGGATCAATGGTGGTACGAGTTGCCCCGATGCTCTTTTCGGGAATCCCGAGAGCGGCGAGCCCAGCGGCTGGCGTGTCTTCGGGCCAGGGGCCCCGCGCGCGAATCGTGTAGGTTGGCCCACCTGGGCCGAGGAGCTGGAAGACCAGATACGGGCAGCCGACGACTTCCCCAGCCAGCTCCAAGACTTTGTCGCTGAACTCGTGTCGATCGTGCACGTGGTCCATCAGGCGGCGGACTTCAGATTGGACGACGACGTCGAACAGATGGTGGTCGAGCACGGCGCTCACGCGTTCCAGCGGCGTGCCCGTGACCTCGGGTCTCATGCTGCGGCGCGGCTTCCGGCCTGCCAAGATCTCCTCGATGGCGGGCAGGAGCTTCTCATCCATGTCTTCTTTGGCGAGGTAGGCATCCGCACCTGCGTTGCGACCCCAGAAGCGGGTCTTCGCTTCATTGGCGGCGGTCAGCAGAATGAAGGCGATGTCAGCCATGCCTGGGTCACCACGGAAGACGCGGCAGAGTTGGACTCCGGTGATCGCATCCATCTCGATGTCGCTCACGACCAGGTCGAAGGTGTGCTCGAGGGTGAGCGCGAGCGCTTCTTCGCCCGAAGCGGCTTGGGTGATGTGGAGTCCGAGCGTCTCGAGCTTTTGCACGACACGACTGCGAATCGACGGACTATCGTCGACCACGAGCACCCGAAAGCTTTCGGGTGTATTTTCCCCTTGCCCAGTCTCTGAAGGCATTTCCACCCGTCTCCATGATGGGCAAATCCCTAGGGAAATGCCAATGTATCTGGGGTCCGCGCGCCATGGCCTTCCGTCTTTGGTGCGCTATAACCGGCGCGCATGACCGCATATGAGCCGGTGATTGGCCTCGAAGTGCACGCCCAGATGCGTTCGCGCACGAAGCTGTTTTGCGGGTGTCCGACGGAGTACGGGGCGCCCCCCAATGAGCACACATGTCCAGTATGCCTCGCCCTTCCTGGCGCCTTACCGGTGCCAAACGAAAAGGCGATCGAGCTTGCCGTCCAGGCGGGGCTGGCGCTCGAGTGTGAGGTCGCGACCCACAGCGTCTTTGCGAGGAAGAATTACTTCTATCCGGACCTTCCCAAAGGCTATCAGATCTCGCAGTTCGAGCTTCCTTTGAACGGCGCGGGGCACCTGGACATCGAAGTCGATGGAGAGACCAAGCGCATCGGAATTACGCGCATCCACGTTGAAGAGGACGCGGCGAAGAACATCCACGGCTCCGGATCGACCGCGGTCACGGTCGTCGATTTCAACCGGGGCGGCACGCCGTTGATCGAAATCGTCAGCGACCCCGATTTGCGAAGCTCCGAGGAGGCCGAGGCTTACCTCCGCAAGCTGCGCGACCTGTTGATGTTCATCGGGGTCAACGACGGCAACCTCGAGGAGGGCTCCTTTCGATGTGACGCCAACGTGTCGATACGCCCCGTTGGCCAAGAAGAGTTCGGCACGCGGGCGGAGCTCAAAAACATCAACTCGTTTCGATTCGTAAAGAAGGCGATCGACCATGAGATCGCGCGCCAGGAAGGTGTGCTGCAGAGCGGCGGGACGGTCGTCCAGGAGACCCGCACCTGGAGCGAGGCCCAGGGCAAGACAATTTCGATGCGCAGCAAAGAAGAGGCGCACGACTATCGCTATTTTCCGGATCCGGATCTGCCTCCGGTGGCCGTCACGAAGGAGCGCATCGAAGCGCTTCGGGCAGCGCTTCCGGAGCTCCCAGAAGCCAAGCGGACGAGGTGGCAAGTGGAGCTCGGGCTGACCGAGTACGACGCGGGCGTCCTTTCCGGTCATCCCGAGATTGCGAACTACTTCGAAGAGGCAACCCGCGCTTTTGTGGACCAGTCCGGCACGAAGGCCGAGGCCGCTGGCAAGAAGGTGGGCAATTTCGTTCAGGCCGAAGTCTTGCGCCACGTGACCACCGACGGGCTCGAGGCCCTGTTCCCTGTCGCGCCGACCGCGGTGGCCGAGCTTCTCGCGTGCGTCGAAGACGGAACGATCAACGGAAAGATCGCCAAGACGGTGTTCGCTTCGATGGTGGAGACGGGGACGGGTCCGAAGGTTATCATCGAGCAGCAGGGCTTGGCGCAGGTCACCGACGCCGGAGCCATCGAGGCCGAGGTGAGCCGCATTCTCGAAGCCAGCCCCGCGCAGGTGGCTCAGTACAAAGAAGGCAAAACGAACGTCATCGGCTACTTCGTTGGGCAAGTGATGAAGGCGACGAAGGGCGCGGCGAATCCGAAGGCCGTCAACGAGATTCTCCGACGTCTGCTGGACGAGCGATGACAGGGGGCCTTTCGCGCGCACCCTTGAGCGGCGCCGATTGGTTTGCAGTCGAGTTCGACCCGGCCCGGCAAGAGGTGGTGATGCTCGACCAGCGGCTCCTGCCGGCGGAGGTCAAGTACCACCACTACCGCAAGCCGGACGACGTGGTGTCGGCGATTCGCGAGATGGTGATTCGTGGGGCGCCTGCGATCGGAGTGGCCGCGGCCTATGCGCTCGCGATGGTTGCGCGCGACGAGCAGGGTGATGCGAAGATGTTTCTGGTGGCCAACGGAACCGCAGGGCGGATCCTGAATGGCACGCGACCGACCGCGGTCAACCTCGCCTGGTCGATCGCGAGAATGTCCCGAAAGGCGGGCGAGGTTTGTGAGCTTGCTCCGGAGGCTCGCTACCGGGGGATGCTCGAAGAGGCCGAGGCGATGCACCGCGAAGACGTCGACGCATGCCGTTCCATGGGCGCGCTCGGCGCTGCCGAGATCCCCGATGGTGCCGTGGTTCTCACGCATTGCAACGCCGGGGCGCTGGCGACCGGGGGGTATGGCACCGCGCTCGGCGCGATTCGATCCGCGCATGCGCAGGGCAAGGGCATCCGGGTGCTGGCCGGCGAAACACGCCCCTACCTACAAGGCGCGCGGCTCACCGCATGGGAGCTTCATCAAGACGGGATCCCCGTCGAGGTGATCACGGACAGCATGGCAGGGCACTTCTTCCAGAAGGGAGAAATACAGTTCGTGGTGGTCGGCAGCGATCGAATCGCAGCCAACTCCGATGTGGCCAACAAGATCGGCACCTATCCGCTGGCGGTGCTGGCAAATCAACACGAGGTGCCGTTTACGGTTGCAGCGCCCTGGAGCACGGTCGACCTTCGGGCGCGCTCGGGAGCCGACATCCCGATCGAGGAGCGCTCCCGAGATGAGGTGGCGAGCATTGGCGACACCATGTTGGTCGCAGACGGAATTCCCTGTCGGCATCCGGCCTTCGACATCACGCCAGCGCGCCTCGTCGATGCAATCTACACGGAGCGCGGCGTCATCCGCCCGAAGATTGGCGAGCGTCCAGACGTGCTGCGAGGCTGAACCCGTCGTTCACCGAAGCCCCGTTCTACGAGGCGCGCCTAGCTCAGAGTCGAAGCAGCGCAGCGCCCCAGTTCAAGCCGGCACCAAGGGCGAGAAAGCACAAAAGATCGCCTTCGCGAATGCGGCCCTCACGTCGAAGCTCGTCGGTGAGGATGCCAATCGTGGCCGCCGAGGTGTTGCCGTAGCGCGCGATGTTCGAAGGGATCTTCTCGGGAGGAATCCGAAGCGAATCCCGGACGGCCCGATTGATTCGGTCGTTGGCCTGGTGCGCGATGAAACAGTCGATCTCGTCTTGGGAGACGCCGCGGGTTTCGCAGAGCGATTTCACGGTGCGCGAGAGTGTTTGAACCGCCTTCTTCAGAAGGGAAGGGCCGCGCATCTGCGGAATGTGCTCTTCGGCAAGCAGTGCCTCCGGCGTGACGTAAGGAATGCGCCGAAAGCCGCAGCCCGGAACATACAAATGGTCGAAGGCGTCTCCGTCGCTGTGCAACTCGGCGCCGAGGAAACCGCCGTCCGGCGCCTGGCTTTGCCGGAGCACCATCGCGGCGGCGCCGTCTCCAAAGACCACGGCCAGGCCGCGGTGCCGGTTCGCGCGCTCGTAGGCTTCCGCCGACGCCTGGCCCTCTGCTTCGGAACGCACGAGGTTCCAGTCCGACCAGGGCATGAAGCCGGCGTGAACCTCGGCGCCGACCAGCAGGATGGTCTTCGCAGCGTCGGTTTGGACGAGCGCGTTGGCCAGTTGCAAGGCGTAGGGGATCGCCGCGCACTGTTGCCGGATGTCGAGCGCCGGGACGCCCGAGATCCCGAGCTTCGCGCCCAAAAGTGGCCCCGAGCCAGGAAAGAAGTGGTCGGGCGTCATCGTGGCGAAGATGATGTAGTCGATGTCCGATGCATCGAGACCGGCGTCGTCGATCGCCTGCTTGGACGCCTCGACCGCGAGGTCGCTCGGCCCTTGCCCGTCACGCGCGAAGTAGCGCTGTTTGATTCCGGTGCGTGCCTCGATCCATTCGTCGCTCGTGTCCATCACGCGGGCGAGGGCCTGGTTCGGCACCGGCTCGCCCGGGAGATGGCGTCCGGTCCCGAGGATCGTCACGCCGCTCATGCGAGGATCTCGCCTTGCCACAGGGCTTCCGGGCCGCTCCGCCGGCGCACCAGACGAGAGCGCGAACCGTCGACGAGAACCTCAGGGGGCAGGGGGCGTGCGTTGTACATGCTCTGCATCTCCCGTCCGTAAGCGCCGGCTCCGCGAATGGCAAGTAAGTCGCCCTGCTTCACTTCTGGCAAAGGGCGGTCCTTCGCAACGAAGTCGCCCGACTCGCAGACGGGTCCGACGACGTCGACCGAAACGAGATCGGCGCGAGGGTCTGGCTCCGCGATCGGCATGATCGCATGGTAGGCGCCGTAAAGCGCGGGGCGGATGAGCTCGGTCATGGCGGCGTCGACGATGACGAACCGGCGATCGCCTTGCATCTTGGTGTACAGAACGCGCGTCAAGAGCACGCCGGCATCACCGACCAGCGCTCTCCCAGGCTCGGTGATGATTTCGACTTCCGGGCGCAACATGCCGGAGTCTTCGAGGCCTTCGCGGATCGCTTCACCGAACCGGGCGGCGGGCGGATAGGCGTCGACTTCTTGCCCGTAGTGCATGGGCCAGCCGCCGCCTACGTCAATCGCGCGCAGCCTCGCCCCTCGGTCGATGCAATGGCCGGCGAAGTTGCCGAGGATTGCGATCGCTTCGCGCAGCGGCTGTGGGGACGAAAGCTGCGAGCCGATGTGACAGGCGACCGCTTCGAGGTCGAGGTGGGGGCTATCGAGGACACGGGGAACGATCGACTCCGCGACGGGAATCGCCAGGCCGAACTTCGACTCGCGAAGCCCCGTCGCGATGTAAGGATGGGTGTCAGCGTCGACATCCGGATTGACCCGCAGGCCGATGGCCAGCGGACGACCGAGCTCCCGTGCGACGCTTTCGACGACATCGAGCTCCTGGATGTTTTCGACGTGCAGAGCCCGAATGCCGGCGTTTGCGGCCGCCACGATTTCGTCGCGCCGCTTGCCGACTCCGCTGTACACGATGCGCTCAGGGGGGAACCCTGCCTTGAGGGCGCGCTGCATCTCGCCTGCAGAGACGATGTCCGCGCCGCAGCCCTGTGCGGCCAATCGCGCGAGAACGGACAGATTGCCATTGGCCTTCACGGCGTACGCGATCAGGTGCGGGGCAAAAGCGAGCGCTTCATCGATCGAGCGGTAGGCGTCGTCGATCGCTGCGCCCGAGTAGACGAACGCAGGCGTGTCGACCTCGTTGGCGATCGATTCCAACGGGACGTCTTCGCAGACGAGCGCACCATCTCGATACGAGAACCACGGTGATTCCGGAATGTGAACGTTGGACACGGCAGTCCTTTATGAGTCCCTGCGCGCCTGCAGTCGACCCCGGAGCTCGGCGATGGCCCCAGCGACGCGCCCGCGGGCCGGCCCCCCGACGACATCCCGCCGCTCGACCGCGGCTTCCATGTTCAGGGCGTAGAAGATCGTGTCGTCGAATGCCGCGTGCTCGTTCTGATAGGCCTCGAGCGGCAGCTCCGAGAGGGTCTTGCCCTCCTTCACGGCCCTTTGAACCAGCCTGCCCGCCACATGATGCGCATCGCGGAACGGCACGTCTCGCAGAGCAAGCCAGTCCGCGACCTCGGTGGCATCCAAAAAGCCTGCCTGAAGGGAAGCCGCCATCCGATCTTTGTCGAACTCCGCCGAGCCGATCGCCCCGCTCAAGACCGCCAGGCAATCGTGGACCGTATCGAACGCATCGAAGACCGGGGCCTTGTCCTCTTGAAGGTCTCGGTTGTAGGTGAGCGGAAGGCCCTTGAGCATGACCAGGAGGTTGACGAGGGAGCCGACCACCCGGCCCGTCTTGCCTCGGACCAGCTCCGGCATGTCCGGGTTCTTCTTCTGCGGCATGATCGACGAGCCCGTCGTGAATGCGTCGCTCATCTGCATGAACGCGAACTCCTGACTCGACCAAAGCACGAGCTCCTCGGCGATCCGTGAAAGGTGGACCGAGCAGATGGCGAGCGCGCTCACCGATTCGAGGAGAAAATCCCGGCTGCTCACCGCGTCGAGTGAGTTGCGCATCGCATGGTCGAAACCAAGCGCCTTGGCCGTGGCCTCTCGGTCGATCGGAAAGGTCGTGCCGGCAAGAGCCGCGCTGCCGAGAGGCGATTCGTTCATGCGCTCGGATGCATCGAGGAGCCGGCCGCGGTCGCGGTCGAGCATTTCAGCCCAGGCCATGAGATGATGCGCCAGGCGAATCGGCTGCGCCCTCTGAAGGTGCGTGTACCCCGGCATCAGAAAGTCGAGGTGCCCATCGGCCTTGTCGACCAAGACCTCCAGCAGCGCGTCGATGTCCGCGACGATGGACACGCAGGCTTGTCGCGTCCAGAGGCGCATGTCCGTTGCGACCTGGTCATTTCGGCTTCGGCCGGTGTGCAGCCGTCCGCCGGCGTCGCCGATCGCGTTCGTCAGCGCCGCCTCGATGTTCATGTGGACGTCTTCTTTGCTTTCGTCCCAGTCGAACTCACCCCGTTCGATTGAGGTGCGGATCGTTTCGAGGCCACGGACGATTTTGTCGGCGTCTTGCTTGGACAAGATGTTCTGGTCGGCGAGCATGCGCACGTGCGCAATGGAACCGTCGATGTCCTGAGGCCAAAGCCGGCCGTCGACATCCACGCTGGCGCTGAAGCTCGCTGCGATGGCGTCCAGCTCTTTTTCGAACCGGCCGCCCCATGCCATGTCACTCATCGATCGTTCTCCGCTATTGCTGCATCGGCACACGCAGGTCTACACGGCGAAGCAGTCGGGAGCCAGCCCGAAGCGTCCAGGCCTCCGTCATTGCCGCACACAGCGCGGCAATGACGGGGGTCATCCAACCGAAAGCGACACCGAGCACGACCAGGAGGGTGGCCAAGGCACAGGCGCCGATGCTCCTCCAAGTCGCCCGACGTACCGCCCGCGCGATCCAGAGCGCTCCGGCGGCATCGCGAATGTCCTGACTGGCAACGACCACGCCCCGGTCCTCCAGGGCAGAGCCCACGAGCCTCAGCGAGACCGGAACATCGGCGGCGGCCAGCACAGGATCGTCCTCTCCGCCCCGGCCGATCGTCGCGGTCACGCCGCCGGTCTCGCGGAGCGCCCGAACCTCGGCGACGCGCTCATGCGGCAGGAGCGGAGCCTTGACGCGAGGGGAGCCTAGGTGTGCCGCGATGCGCTCGACGGCGCGGCGATCGTCTCCAGAGAGGATGACCACCTCGCACGGCAGGTCTTCGATCCGTTGCACCGCATCACGTGCGCCGACGTGCATGGCGTCGAGCACCGCGACCAGCGCTTCAAGCCGGCTGTCGACCGCGATGAAGATCGGAGTCAAGCCTTCGTTCTCGATGTGTTCTGCGTCGCTGTCCGCCGTGGCAACGCTGATGCCTTCGTCGAGGAGAAGCTGACGGCGGCCGACCACGACCGGGACCCCATGAGAGGTCACCGCGGTCACGCCCAGGCCTTCGCGTACGCGCTGCTTGCGCACCGTGGCCGAGGCGTCGCCGTGCTCCTCTGCATAGCGTCGGACCGCCCCGGCAATCGGATGATCTTCGGCGGCCCGCTCGGCGGCGGCCGCGAGCCCGAGAACGCGCGCGAGGTCTGTCTCCCCGAGCGAATGTGCCTGCTGTACGACCGGCTCGCCCGCGGTGAGCGAACCTCGTAGGAGAATGGCCGTCGTGCTTGCCCGCCCCGCGTCGCGGAGGGCGCGTGAGCTTCCGAAAAACATGCCCCTTCGAGCCGAAGCAAGCGCGCCAGCGTCCAAGGGAACGTCGAGGGATGCCAGCAGCGCAAGCGTCGGGACCCCAAGAAGAAGGGTCGCGGCCCCGGCTGGTCCCGCCCAGATCAATGCCGCGATGCTTGCTGGCGCCAACAGAAGCCAGCTCCAGTGGGTGACCAGAAAACGAAGACGGGACGCCGCCGCGAGCTCCTGCTGCATGCGTCTCCCCAGCTCGACCGCGCGAACGATTCCGCACTCCTGACCCGTACGGCGAACCCGGACCGTGACCGCGCCCTCGAGGACACGCGTGCCCGCCAGCATGAAGTCACCTTCGCCGTAGGCCCGCGAGTGCGCCGCGTTTGGAAAGCGCAGGGCCAGCCCCGAGCCCTCTTCGATCACCCCATCGGCTGGCGCGAGCTCGTCCTCCAGTACGACGACGAGGTCTCCTTGGCGCAAGCTGGCCGCGGGCACCTCCTCGTAGGCGGAGGTGTCGCCGGTGGGGACTCGCGCACTGCGAGGCAAGGTTTCGCGAAGCGATGCCGCAGCGTTTCGCAAGGGCGCGGAGAATGATGCGTGAAGCCAGTTGCGCATCGAAACCGCGACGGCAGCGACGCTCGCGCCGACGAGCGACCAGCGTTGTGTCTGCGCGTCCGTGGACATCAGTGCGGCGACGGCCGCGAGGACGAGGCCGAGCGGCGCGATGAGCGTGAGCGAGCGAGTCGCCCGGATGTTGGTGAGCGGAATGCGCGCGTTCACCGCGGCGCAGAGCACGACCAGGAACGCCCCCAGCCATACGACCTCGCGGCCCGGCATCAGCAGAATTAGCGCAAGGGTCAGCAACGCGAGGCCGGTCGCGAGCATCGGGTCATACCGGCCCGGGCGACTGGCTTCGCCGTCGTTTCCGGTCGCATCGTCCCTCGTGACGGTCGCTTCTCGCACGAGATCCGGAATGGAGGGGCGCTCGACGCGGGCTCGTTCGGAAGGCCGGCCCGCGGGGGCGTCGAACTCTCGTTCGCCCAACTGGAAGCGCACCTGGCACGCCTCGTCACAAAGGAAGCGGGCTCCGTCCTGCAGCCAAAGCACACGACGAGCGCGAAGCGGGTCCACCGGCCGCCCGCAGGCGGGGCAAGGCTGAGATGGGAGCTGCGGCCGTGCCGGTTGCATCTATCAGGGCTCCTACGAGGAATCGACATCGGGTCAAGGACGCGGTAAGGGAGCGCCCGGAGGCAAGATGACGACGCGTGTAGAAACCGACTCGATGGGCCCGATCGAAGTGCCTGCGGACAAATACTACGGCGCGCAGACGATGAGGTCGCGCATGAACTTCCGAATCGGCACGGAGCGTATGCCGATCGATGTGGTTCGCGCATTTGGAATCCTCAAGAAAGCTGCCGCACTCACCAACCGCGACCTCGACAATCTGGACGAGGACGTGTGCGATTTGATCGTGCGCGCGGCCGACGAGGTCATCGAAGGGAAGCTCGACGCGCACTTCCCGCTGGTCGTTTGGCAGACCGGCTCCGGAACGCAGTCCAACATGAACGTCAACGAGGTCATTTCGAACCGAGCGATCGAGCTGGCTGGTGGCGAGATGGGTAGCAAAAAGCCCGTGCACCCCAACGATCACGTCAATCGATCGCAGTCGTCCAACGACACCTTTCCGACCGCCATGCACATCGCAGCGGTCCTCGCGGTCGAAGGGATGATCCCCAAGGTTCGGCTGCTTCGCGACACACTCGACAGCAAGGCCAAGGCGTTCGCGCAGATCGTGAAAATCGGTCGGACCCACCTCCAAGACGCCACTCCGCTGACGCTCGGGCAGGAGATCAGCGGCTGGGTCTCGCAGATCGACCACGGCCTGGCGGCGGTCGAGGCCACGATGCCTCAGCTTCGCGAGCTAGCGCTGGGCGGGACGGCGGTCGGGACCGGCCTGAACACGCACCCACAGTATGCCGACCGGGTCGCTGCGAAAATCGCCGAGCTCAGTGCGACGGATTTCGTGTCGGCGCCGAACAAGTTTGCGGCGCTTGCCGCACACGATGCGTTCGTCGGCAGTAGTGGCGCCCTCAAGCAGCTAGCGGTGGCACTGATGAAAATCGCAAACGACGTGCGCTGGCTTTCCTCAGGCCCGCGTTCGGGCATCGGTGAGATTCGAATTCCGGAGAACGAGCCCGGAAGCTCGATCATGCCGGGCAAGGTCAACCCTACGCAGTGCGAAGCAATGACGATGGTGTGCACCCAGGTCATGGGTAACGATGCGACCATTGGAATCGCCGGGTCGCAGGGTAACTTCGAGCTCAACGTGTACAAGCCCGTCATGGCCTACAACCTGCTCCAGTCGATTCGGCTGCTCGGCGATGCCTCTCAGAGCTTCAACGACAACTGCGCAATCGGCATCGAGCCGAATCTCGAGGCGATCGACGACAAGCTCCGCCGCTCGTTGATGCTGGTGACGGCTTTGAACCCGCTCGTCGGCTACGACAACGCCGCCAAGATCGCGAAGCACGCATACAAGAACAACACGACCCTCCGCGAGGCGGTCATCGAGCTCGGTTTGCTGACCGGCGAGCAGTTCGACGAAGCGGTGCAGCCCGAAGACATGGTAGGCCCCCTCAAGGTATGAGCGTCGAGATCAAACAGCATCAGCCGGGCCGGGACCTGAAGGACTTCATTCAAGTTGCGTTCGACGTGTACGCGGACGACCCGGCCTGGGTGCCGCCGCTCAACATGGAAATCTCAGACCGGCTGACGCCCGAGAAGAACCCATTCTTCGAGCACGCGGAAGTCGCGCTCTTCACCGCGTGGAAAGACGGCAAAGCGGTGGGTCGGATTTCAGCGCAAATCGATCACGAGCATCTACGAATCCATAAGGACAATGCCGGCTTTTTCGGCTTCTTCGACACGGTCAACGACCAGGAGGTGGCGTCGGCTTTGGTTGGTGCCGCCGAGCGGTGGCTCGCAAGCCGCGGGATGACGCTGATGCGTGGCCCGTTTTCGCTTTCGATCAACGAGGAGACCGGGATGCTCGTCGAAGGCTTCGAATCGCCCCCGACGATCATGTCGCCCCACCACCGCCCGTATCAAGTGGCGCTTGCCGAAGGGGCCGGGCTTCAGAAGGCGAAGGACTGCTACGGCTGGAAGCACCAGGTGCTGCCTGCACCTCCGCGCGCTCAGAGAGCCTGGGAAGCGATCACCAGCTTGCCCGAGGTTCGATTCCGCTCGGTGAGCCCGCGCAAGCTCAAGAAGGAAGTCCACGACATCCTCGACGTCTTCAACGACGCCTGGCAGCACAACTGGGGGTTCGTTCCTGCCACGGACTCCGAAGCAAAGAAGATGGCCGCCGATCTGCAGCTCATCCTCGACAAAGAGCTCTCGTTCTTTGCCGAGATCGACGGACAGCAGTTGCCATTTGCATCTGTCTGCCGAACCTCAACGAGGCGATTTCCGATTTCAAAGGGAAGCTGGGTCCGGTCACCATTCCAAAGCTGATCTGGCGATTGAAGATTCGGCACCCGAAGTCCGCGCGACTGATGTTGCTCGGCATCCGCACCGAGCTGCGCGGCAAGAAGCGCTACGCCCCGTTGGCGATGGCTGTGATCGCCGAGCTGGTGCGGCGCGGCCTCAAGCAAGGCTACGAATGGGCCGAGCTCGGTTGGACGCTCGAAGACAACCGACTCATCAATGCGGCCATCCGCAGCATGGGTTCCACGATCTACAAGCGGTACCGCCTCTTCGAAAAGCCGATCGGCGCCTAGCGACGGGTTTCGAGTTGCTCGCCGTCGGTC
>Ga0224508_10000237_pt1 | contig 56296 bp, 56 predicted proteins | sample SF_Jan12_sed_USG_4_FD_170157 | JGI IMG/M metagenome (GOLD analysis project Ga0224508, IMG submission 170157) | Sediment microbial communities from San Francisco Bay, California, United States - SF_Jan12_sed_USGS_21 | ecosystem: Environmental > Aquatic > Marine > Sediment | place: USA... | reverse complement strand
TCGGCCCCCTTTTTGGGGCGGCTACCGGCTGTGGTTTGCCGCCGTGGAGCTCTGGATGGAGGGCTCAGACCGTTTTCATGACCGGCTGCGCTATGAGCGGTCACTCACGCCGCTGGACACCCACACGTTCCAGCCTGGGCCCTGGAGCTCCCAGCGGCTGCAACCGTGAGGACAGTGCGGTGCTGAATGGCGAACGCGAGATATCCTGCCCGTACTGCGGCGAAGAGATCGTCATCGTCCTCGATGTCTCGATCCCGGCACAGGAGTATTTTGAGGACTGCTTCGTGTGCTGCCGGCCCATCCTGATTCATTATCGAGCGGAGTCGGGCGAGGTGACGGAGTTGGAGACGCGCGCGGAGGGCGAGACATGAGCTGGCGTTCCTGCCTGTGGGCTGGCTGTGCGGGACTACTCGCGGTTGCGAGCTGGGGCGAAGAGCGGATCGCCGATATCCGCGAGGGTACGAACATCGCCGTCGCGTTGGCCCCGGCCGGCAACACACTCGTCGTGGACCTGATCGGGCAGCTCTGGCAGCTACCGCTGACCGGGGGTGCGGCCAACCCACTCACGCCATCGACCACAATCGCGCGTAACCCTCGATTCTCGCCGGATGGAAGCACGCTCATTTATCAGAGTGAAGAAGGCCTGCAGTGGGATCTGTGGCTGCTGGACGTCGCCAGCGGCGTGCAACGCCGACTGACCGACACGCCTCAAAACGAGACCGCCCCAGACTTCTCGGCAAACGGAAGCTCGGTCGTGTTTTCCTCTGACCTCGCCGGCAGCTATGACATCTGGGAGCTCGACATTGACTCCGGAGAGTTGATGCAACTCACGAGCAGCGCCGGACAGGCTTCCTTCCCCAGTGTCTCGGAGCGGGGAGAGATCGCGTACGTGAATGAACGTGACGGGCGCTGGTCGCTGGAGTTACTGCGAGCCGGGGTCTCCACCGAGCTGGCGAGTGCACCTCATCCGCTACGGGCGCCATCATGGCGCCCGGGTGGCGGCGTCATCCTCTTCACCGAGCAACCCGATCCGTATCAAAGCAACTTGATGATGCTGTTGTTGGACACGGAGCCGCTCGCAAGACCATTGACCCGCGGCGAGGACGTGTTCGGCTTTCGTCCGGCATGGCTCTCCCCCGGCGAGTTCATTTATACCGCGGATGGCCAGGTCTGGAGGCGCCGGCTGGCAGGCGCCGAAAGAAGGGCAATTCAGCTGTTTGCCGGCGTCGCGGTGACTCGGCCGTCCTACCCGCGCCGCACCGTCGACTTCGAGCGCCTGGATCCCGCCGAATCACCCGCGGAGCCCTACGTGATTCAGGTGGATCGCCTCTTTGACGGGATTCAAAACCAGTATCGCAGGCACATGGACGTTCATGTGGATGGCCAGAGGATCACCGCAGTCGTCGCCAGGGGCATGAGACCGCTTCCGGGTAGGGTCATCGACGCACGCGATTACACCCTCATTCCCGGGCTCATTGATCTCCACACCCATCCAGCCGAGCTTGCGGAGGAACGTGTCGGGCGAGCGTGGCTCGCCTACGGCGTGACCACCATACGCGAGGTGGGGCAGGATCGGATCGAGTGGGCGGAGAGTCTGGCTCGCAAAGCGGCCTGGTCAGCCAAGGCCCAGGCGGGCCCGCGCCTGCTCCTGACCGCGCCAACACCGGACGGGCCCGATGAGATTAGCGCGCCGGGGCCGCAGTTCGACGTGTTTCAGCTCTATCGCGGACGACCGGAGCAACTGACACCGCGCGTCATGGCGAGCGTACAGGAGATGGGCGTCCCGGTTTTTGGGCAGACGCTCTTTCCGGCGGCGCGCTTCGGCATCGACGGGCTTGAACACATCGGTGCCCTGACCGAACGACCCTACAGCCTCGAACGCTCGGCGCTCGATCGAAGCTATCAGGACGTCCTCAGCATCCTCATCGAGACCCGCACCGTGGTCACACCCACACTGGTTGCGTTCGGGGGATTTCGGGCCCTTGTGGCAGATGACCCGAGGTGGGCCGGAGATACCGCTTACAGACGCCTCTTTTCCCCTGCCGAGCGGACTCGCTGGGAAGACAGCCTGGGGTCTCGGGAACGGCTCAGTAGCCTCCAGACGATGGTCGCCCGTCTGGTCCAGGCCGGAGGCCGGGTCGCCGCCGGGAGCGATGCACCGGCCGTACCCTACGGCCTGGGGTTGCACGCGGAGCTCGCCCTGCTCAGCGAAGCTGGGATCCCCAACGACCAGGTCCTGCGCCTGGTGACCGCGGAAGCCGCTCTGGCGCTGGGAGTCGAGCGGCATCTGGGCACCATCGAGCCCGGTAAGTTGGCGGATTTCGTGGTTCTCAGCGGTGACCCGCTGGCGCGCATCCAGGACAGCCTTCGGGTAGAGGCCGTGGTCAAGGACGGTCTTTGGACCGATCGCGAGGTATTTCTGGCGGGACCGTGAGTGCCCTGTCGGTGTCCTTTACGCCATCCGCCCGAACGGTTGTGACTCGATTGCCTCAGAGGCCTGAAAACTGCGCATACAATAAAAACAAATGGTTATAAATGCTTTATCAAGCATCGAAATAGGAATCTTATGTAAGATCACTGTCGATATTTTTTACGCTTCGGCCGATCAATCTATGGCGCTGGGCCAATTAATAATTGTAACGCCCTGTTTATATTGGATAATCAAAAGTCTGGCACGCGTCTTGCTTTATTAGTTCAGCCCCTTTGAAGGGCCAGTGAGTGCGCAAACGACAGAAAAGCTGTGCGAAATTAAGCACTGTTCTGTTAAATTAAAGATTCAAATAAGAACAAGAAAGAGAATAAGAAGAAAACGTTACAGGCTGTGATAACAATTACACAACGGTTGGATCGCTTGAAAAAACCAACAACTAGAGCGTTAAGACCAGCAGCCAGGCCGCATACTTGAAACCGTAAACTCCGATAACAACAATAACCTAACCCGGCGCTCCCACCGCCGGGTTTCTTTTTTCTGGGCCCGGTCTTCTATGCCCAGCGAAATCGCCTCAAGACCTCCCGAAATGTGATCAGCGGCGCCGACCGCGCTTTCTAGATCTGTTTGACTCTGTAACCCGTGACCGCTCGACCCTATCTCTTTCGGGTGAGCTTGTTTTGGCAAAAGCGGCTGCGGGAAGTTCCGCCCAATGTCAATGTTCAGAAAGCTCAGAATCGTCGTTCTCCTGTATATCCTGGCGTTCGCGGCAGTCGGCAATTTCCTGGCCTCGGCGCGAACGACGGACTGGAACGAGACGCTGTGGGTCGACGTCTATCCAGTCAACGCCGATGGAACCGATCGTGTCCAGACCTACATCGATGCTCTGAGAGAAGCGGACTTTGACCCGATCGAGCGCTACCTCACAACCGAGTCGCAGCGTTACGGGATTACGCTGGCGGAGCCGTTTCGGCTCGGGCTGGCAGAGCAGATAGATCGTCCTGTCCCGGAGCTTGCAGCCGACGCATCCATTCTCGATGCCCTGTTGTGGAGCCTCCGGATGCGCTGGTTCGCCACCCGCGTGCAATGGGCAAGCGACCGCCCGAGTCCGGACATCAAATTGTTCGCGATCTTCCACGACGAAACCCAGGCTGCAATCCTGGATCGCTCTGCGGCACTGGAGCGCGGACTGATCGCCGTGTCAAATGTGTTCGCGAGCGACTCGAGCCGCGGATCGAACCACGTCGTCATGGCGCATGAGCTGCTGCATACACTCGGTGCCACCGATAAGTATCAGCCCGGTACGAATCTCCCCCTGTTCCCGATCGGCTATGCCGATCGAGACGCCCAGCCCCTCCATCCCCAGTCGAGCGCAGAGCTCATGGCTGGCAGAATACCCATTGACGCCGGCTCCGCGGTTATCCCATCCAAACTGGAGCAGACGGTCGTCGGTCCGGAAACTGCTCTGGAGATCGGCTGGCTCTCGACACGTTAGCGGTTACCGGAGGTATGATTAGCCATCAAGCGAAAGACCTCATGGCTAATCGACTCACAAAAATCTACACCCGCACCGGAGACGCCGGCCTCACCGGGCTGGCAAGCGGCGATCGGGTTCCAAAGTACGACCCTCGAATTGAAGCTTCGGGGACAGTGGACGAGACGAATTGTGCCATCGGTGTCGTATTGAGCGAGGACGACGTCCCGGAGAATATTCGAGCCAGCCTGCGCCGAATCCAGAACGAGCTCTTCGATCTGGGCGCAGAGCTCTCGCTTCCCGCGTACAGCGCGATCAGCACAGAGCACGTCCTGCGGCTCGAGGCCGACGTCGATGAATTCAATTCCAACCTTCCACCCCTGAAGGAGTTCATCCTGCCCGGAGGCACCCCCGGCGCCGCCAGCTGCCACCTCGCCCGCGCGGTCTGTCGCCGTGCAGAGCGGATTGGCTGGGCGCTGGCGGACCACACGACAGTCAACCCGGACCTGCTCAAGTATCTCAATCGCCTGTCAGATCTATTGTTCGTGACCGCACGAGTGCTTGCCCGCCAGCATGGGGACGCGGAGGTACTGTGGCAGCACGAGCGGTAAGCTTCGCGGCGCGTCGGGTTTAGACGGCCCAGCCGTACAGGGTCATCGCCGCGATGATGGTGACCCATACGAACACGGTTCGGTTGACCAACTGCATCGCGCGGCGAGCAGCAACGCTGGGGTCGGAGCCATCCACCACGGAACCCGCCATAGCCGCTTTCCCCACACAGGCGACAACCTCATCGTTACTTCGATGAAACGGCAGGTCCGATTTGAGCTCATAGCTGCGCCAACGATTGAACGCGTCATCAAAATTTCCGCTCACAGCGTATCCGATTACCGCGAGCCGAGCAGGAATCCAGACCAGCAGTCCGTGAATGGCATCAACGGCCGGTAGTGTCAGTCGCACGCGTTCCGGGTCCCGCTCGGCGATGAAAGCTACGCGCCGCCGCAATAGATCACTGATGCGGAATAACCACGCACCGACCGGACCCAGCGCGATGAACCAGAACATCACCCCAAAGAACCGATTCGTTGCCTGAACGAATATGGCTTCCTCGATGGCGTCTATCGTGCTCGCTCCCGAGTGATCCACCTCGCAGAGCTCAGTGAGCACCCGCTCGGCCCGATCCTCGTCGGAGTCGGCGAGCGCATCACAGTATTCTTCTACCTCGCTCCCGAGATCTCTCGGGCCGAGACAGAAAAACACGACGAGGACTGCGAACAGCAGATATGGCAGATCCCAGAGAATCCCCGTTCCGATGAGCATGACGCTCACCCAAAGAACGGGGATCAACGGGATGAGCAGCAACACGACGCTGCCCAGGTAGACGAGGAATACGTTCGCCTCCTTCAGCCTGCTCAGCCCGATGTCGAAATAGGGGTCGAACCATCGGAGCTCGCGCAGATGAAGCACCCGAGTGGCCAGCCGTTCAAGCCCCAGCCCGAGTATGAGGGCGATGAGTTTCATAACTTAGTCGTATCAGTCACGCAGAAGAGGATAGGCGCGTCACCGCATATGAACAAGCGGGCACGCACATAGTGGCGAGCGGGCATGGTACCGGCTGAGATTTGATCACAGGCGCGTAACTCGCGACTATAGTTGCCTCTTGTTTTTCCGCTGCTCGCCGGACTACCCAGCCCATGAAAACAAACCGAAATCGCGTCCCCCGACTGTTCCTGCGAGAAGAGCTGAATAGAGGCTTGGTCCATCTGAACGACCATCAGGCGCATTATCTTCGAGACGTTCTCCGATTGAGGTCGGGAGATGCTCTGGTGCTGTTCAACGGTCTGGGAGACGAGCGGCACGCGGTCATCGACACGCTGGCGCGCGAACGCTCGAGGGTGCGAATAACCCAGATCGTAGAACCGCTCCCCGAATCGCCCTTGGAGCTCTCACTCCTGCAGGCGGTAGCGAAAGCGGACGCGATGGATCTGATTATCCAGAAATCCGCGGAGCTCGGCGTTCGAACGGTCTTCCCGGTATTGACACAGTTCGGTGTCGTCAGACTCGATGACGCTCGGGCCGCTCGGCGGACAGAGCACTGGCGAAAGATCGCGCAAGGCGCTTGTGAGCAATGCGGTCGCCACTACCCACCCACGATACACCCTCCCAGAGAGCTGACCGATGGGTTGTTGAGCCTCCCGTCAGACGACCTCAAGGTGACCTTGCACCCCGGCGCTCGCGATTCGCTCCACGACATCAAGTCCGGCGTGGGGCAGGTCTTGCGACTCTGTCTGCTGGTCGGGCCGGAGGGTGGATTGAGTGAGACCGAGTTGGAGCAGGCGGACGCGGCTGGCTTTCGGCGGGTCAGTCTGGGACCACGGAGACTGAGGACGGAAACGGCGGCTCTGGCCGCGTGTGCCCTCGCACAGGCCTTGTGGGGTGATCTCGCAGCTTAGGAATTCAATCCGGCGAGCATCCCCTCCAGGCGCTCCATGTCAGGAATCAGAGGATATTCGTTGATCATCCGTGTGCGACACAGCACCGGCAGCTCCTCCGGCCAGGGCCGCTCCAGCTCAGCGGAGAGCACATCGGGATTGACTCGGACGAGCTGGGGGAAGCCCTGGGTGATGACCCCGTAGAAACCCACGCTCAGCGCACCACCGAGCGCATGGAAAATCACAATCCGCGTACGGCCCGCTCGCGTCCTGGTCGCCTCTCCGGACATGCCTTCGAAGGACACGACGGGCACTCGCCTCGCGTTCCAGTCCACGCGGCCGAGGTACCACTCCGGCAATTCTCCATTCTCAGCTGAGCGCTCCGGCTCGACATACCCAATCACTTCGGCTACGCACACCCTCGGTACGAGCAGTCGCTCCCCCTGGAGGGGTATGAGCAAGCTGTATAGCTCCTTTGGCTGCGCGCTCATAGCTCTCTTCCCAGCAGCTTCTCCATGGCGCTGACCAGATGCGCCTCCTGGTAAGGTTTGCTGAGATAGTCGTTGACTCCGATCTCTATGGCGCGTGCGCGATGTTTTTCACCAGATCGCGATGTAATCATGATGATCGGAATGTCCCGCGATTTGGCATCGTTGCGTACGTGGGTCGCGAACTGGTAACCATCCATGCGCGGCATCTCGATATCCAGAAGAATAATGTCCGGTTCGTGGTCCTGCAGTACCGTGATCGCATCGAGCCCATCCCGGGCCGTCAGGACTCGAACACCTCTGCGTTCAAGCAACCTCTCCGTCACTCGACGCATCGTGATCGAGTCGTCGACCACCAGCGCGGTCACCTGCTGATCGACGGCCGGCGTGGCCGGGCGGACTACCTGCCTGTCATCACGCTCGGAACGAACCAGGGTGCCGATATCGAGGATGATGATGATTCTGCCATCTCCAAGGATGGTCGCACCTGTGACGCCCGGAACACTTGCCAGATGCGGTCCCAGCGTCTTGACCACTACCTCCCGGCTGCCCTCCAGCGAGTCCGTGATCAACGCTGTCGAGCTATCACCAGCTCTCACCAATACCAATGAGACCGAGCTCTCGTCATCCGGCAGAGCGGACGGCGCCGAGCCAACGAAACTTCCGAGATGCTGCAGCCGATAGTTGACCCCACCGTACTCGAGCGTCGGCTCGTCTTCGGTGAGCAGCTGGAGCAGTCGGTCCTTCGCCACACGCGTAATGCCCTCCACGGTCGGCAGCGGGAGAGCGAAGGTTTCCTCACCAACGTTAACGATCAACGCACTCGTAATGGCAAGGGTGTAGGGCAGCCGGATAAAGAACTTCGTGCCCTTCTCGGGCTCGGATTCGATTCGAAGCGAGCCGCCCAGTTTCTTGATTTCGTTGTCGACGACGTCCATTCCGACGCCCCGCCCTGCCGCTTGCGTGACCTCACCGGCAGTGCTGAATCCGGGCTTGAGGATCAACTGCATCGCTTCTTCGTCTGAGATCTTCTCGCCTTCGGCGAGCAATCCGTGCTCTGAGGCCTTCCGACGCAGCGCGTCCAGGTCCAGGCCCGCCCCATCGTCTGCGACCTCGATCAACACTTCCGATCCTTCGCGTCGCAACTGCAGGACCACGCGACCGACGTCCGGTTTTTCGGACTCTTTTCTCTCCTCGGAATCTTCGATTCCGTGAACCACAGAATTTCTGAGAAGGTGCTCGAACGCCGGCAACATGCGCTCCAGAACCTGGCGATCCAGCTCGGCCTCCGCACCCTCGACGATGAGCTCCGCTGCCTTTCCGGTCTCGACAGAGGTCTGCCTGACGACTCTCGCAAGCCGTGATACGTAGCGCTGGAAGGGCACCATGCGTGTTTGCATGAGACCGTCCTGGAGCTCGGTCGTCACCCTGGCCTGCTGAATCAGGAGCGTATCGGTCTCCTTGGTCAGATCCCGGAGGAGGTCATTGATGCTGCCGACATCGCTCGCCGTTTCGGCGAGCGCCCGCGATAACTGCTGAATCGTGGAGTATCGGTCGAGCTCCAAGGGGTCGAATTCCTCCTCGGAGCCGGAGTCCTCCTGATGGCGGTGCAGGATCTGTGCCTCCGTCTCCGCCTCGAGCTTGCGCAGCTGTTCGCGCAGTCGAGTGACGGTCTGAGTGAGCTCCCCGAGGTTGAAATCAATAGAGTGAACCTGCCGATTCAAACGCGACTGAAAGATGCTGATCTCTCCTGCTGCGTTGAGCAGCGCATCCAGAAGCTCTGCATCGACGCGCGCCAGATCCTGAGTCTGCGCGGCTGATGCACCGGACCGCTCCGCCGGACGGGCGGGTTCAACCAGCGGCTGAGCCTGAGGCTCGTCAAAGGTGGGGGCCTCGGCGGCTTCCCGTGGGACTTCCATCTCAGCCGGGGCTTCAGCCTCAGCCGGGGCTTCAGCCTCAGCCGGGGCTTCCATCTCCGATGGGGTCTCGGCTTGCGCCGCCGGCACGAGTGTCGGCACTTCCCCACCGGCCTCCGGTCCCTTGTGAGCTCCGATGTCCCCAATCTCTTCCAGCGCTTTGAGGTCAGCCTGCGTGAGCTGAAGCTCATCGAGACCGTCGCCTTCTTCGGCCGCGGGCTCCTCGAGAGGCTCGCCAGGCGGTTCGGTCGCACCGGGTGCTGGTCCGTCCGCCGGGGCCAGTTCGGCAACCGGCGCCTGGCTCGACACAGCGGCGATTCGGTTGAGGAGCCCAGTGGCCTCGACGACGGTCCGCCCCGCGTTTATCGAATCGAGCATATGGTGCAGCTCGTCCAGGCTCTGCTGCACCACGTCGAGAGCCTCCGCATCGGGTTCCAATGAACCCCGTGTCAGGGCCGGCAGCAGGCTCTCGAGTGAGTGGCTTAGATTGCCCATCGGCGCCAAACTCGCCATCCGGGCGCCGCCCTTCAGGGTGTGCAGCAAGCGCTGCAGCTCCACGAGGCGCTCGACATCTCCTGCACCACGACGGAAGTCCTGCAGCGCCACTTCGGCGCTGTCGAGGATCTCCGAGGCCTCTTCGGCGAATATGCCCGCGATCTCCGGATCGAAGTCCGCGGCCTCGGGCGCTCGGGGCGGCTCCGGGGGTGGGGGCGGCTCCTCGACCGCGGGTCCGGGCTCTGGTGCCAGGGCATCCAACCGAGCGACGAGCTCGGAGACGTCCTCCGAGAAGACGCGGTCCGTCGACAACGCGTCGGCCATGCGGCCAATCGCGCCGGCGACCGACTCGAGCACCTCGAGTCCCGCCTGACTGATGCCCGAGCCAGCCTCGTGATGTTCACCCAGCGCCTGCGCCAGCGGTGCGCCGAGCTTTATAGCCGGCTCGAAGGCCGCCATCTTGGCACTTCCGAGCAAGGTATGGGTCGCTCGATAGAGGGGTTCCTCTACCGCATGGGGCTCGGAGCTCGATCTGGCGTGCTCGAGGTAACTCCGGATGCTGGCGAGATGTCCACGCATCTCCTTGACGAATATCTCCGAGAGCACGGGGTCCATCTGTAGAGAAGTCTTCACTTCCTTATCGGTCTCGGCGGGGGACTCCTCCAGAGCCGGCGCCCGGAGCGAACCGCTCGTCAGGCTCCCGGCCTCCGGATCCCCCTCGGCGAATGCCTCGGCCTGCTGCATGAGCAGTCGAATATCCGTACCCGGTTGCGTTCCGATCTCGAGCTGCTCGACCAGCTCCGGGAGAGCCGCCGCAGCCTGTGCCACGAAATCCCGCATCGCCTCAGTGGATTCGAGCGTCTGGTTGATGATGCGGTTCAGCAGACTCTCGACGCTCCACGCGTACCCGCCGATGAGCTGCGCCCCCACCATCCGACCGCTGCCCTTGAGCGTATGGAATGACCTGCGCAGCGATATGAGCGCCTCGGAGCGGTTGGGGTCTTCTCGCCAGACAGGCAGTTGCCGGTTGATGTTGGCGATCTCTTCCTTCGCCTCTTCGATGAAGAGCTCGACGAGCTCTGGGTCCGAGCGGTCCTCCTCGACCTCCATAACCGCCGGTGGACCGGGCGGAGCCGCCTTTGCGGCCTTCGGCTCGGCCGCCCGGGGCTCTGCAACCTGGGCCTCCGGTTGCTGCGCGACTGCTTCGGGCGCAGCCTTGGCAACCGGGATGCGCTCCAGGAGGTCCAGGCATCGTTCGGCATTCTCGAGCATATACAACGGGTCGCTGCGGCCTGCGCTCAGGGTTTCCATGTAGTACTCGACGCTGACGATCGCGTCCGCGAGACGCTCCATGAGCTCCGGTCTGAGCGGCGCCTGACCGGATACCAGGCGGCCGGCAATGACGCGCCCGATCCGCTCGACCACCCGCACGGCCTGAGTCTTGCTCAACATCAACAGCCCGGCGGTAATGCCGCGCAGCTGCGGTGCAACCTGGTCGAGGGCATGGACATCGCCAGGATTACTCACCAGCCGCGTGACCGCCTCTTTGACCTTGGCCAGGTTGACAATGCACTCGCCCATGACCGACTGAGTGACATGGCGATACTGGACCTCGGCATCGGCATCCGGTACTGCGGCCTGCGGCTCCGTCGACACGACGGCACGCACGAGCTCGCGATCGAGGGTGTCTTCCACGTCCAGAAGCGTCGCGGCCATCTTCTCCAGCACTGACTGATCGGAAACGCGCTGGCTCGCGACGATGATATTGATCTCTTTGGCCTGCTGTTGAATGTCATCGCGGAGCTTGCCGAGACCCAGGACACCCAAAGTGTCACCAATCTTCTTCAGCATCTCGAGCTGAGGCTTCAATGCGTCGATGTCCTCCATCCCGGTTCGGACGAAAATATCGAGCACATCTTTCACGCTGCCGAGGTCTTCCTTGATCGCCTGCGCGACGGTGCGCATCAGCTTCACGCTCGGCCCCGCGAGACCTTCTCTCGCCTCAACCAGCTGTGCCTCCGCCGGAACCGCCTCTGAGAGCGCGTACTCCGAACGAATCGCCTGCAGGCGTTCTCCGTTCCCTCCGGACCTCGCGACGTAATAGAGGAGATTGTTGATCAGCTCCACCGGCGGCGAGTTGACAAATGGGGCGTCGCCCTCATCGATGAGTCTCTTTAGCTGCCGATCCGCCTGCCCGAGGAGCCGCTTCAGGGTCACCGTTGGCTCGAGGTCGCCATCCGCGAGCCCCTGCAGCACGCCGGTCAAGATATACCAGAGCTGATGAACCGTATCGGCGGTGGCCGAATCTTCCAATGCGCGACTGATGCGGGCGAGCTCGACCAGGTTCCCGGTCGCGTTCTCGTCCCGAATCCAGCCCAGGAGCGCCACCTGGAACGCGGGCCGAAGCGCCTGCGCGACATCCTGGAACTTACGGCTTCCGGGCTCCTCGTGGCGTACGTGGCCATCCGGCGTACCGATCGCAGCGGACGGACTGTTGAGGAGCACCAGCGTGCCTTCTGAGAGTAACGGCCGCCCGCGCATCTCGCGGAGATCGTTCAGCAGGGGAAGAAGGACCAACGCCACATCCCGGCCCCCGCTGAGCAGGCGGTCCAGGTAGGCCGGCAGCTGTACCATCGCCCTGGTGAGTGTCTCGACACCCTTGTCGACCTCCGGCTGAGACTCCGCGGCCGCGAGATGGCGGCAGACCTGCTCCATCTCCTCCGCCAGTAAGGCCGCTCCGTGTACCTCGACGATCTTCAGCGCGCCGCGGGAGAGATGCAGCAGCTCGGCGCAGCGCATGAGTGTCTCTCGGCCCGAGCGTCCATCGACATAGTCTTCGAGCTGGGATCTCGCAGCCTCGAGCGTTTGCGTGAGCTCACGGCTGACCAAATCGAGAGACTGAGCTGCCAGGTCGTTCATGGGAGCGACGTTCGCCATCAGCCGGATCGTAAGCGCTTCTCGGCGACAGGATCACCGGTTTCCTGCGCGGACGCTTCCCCCTCCGCATCCTCGAAACCTTCCTGAAGGCTCGCCTGGCTCAGCACCCCGGTCCCCGTGGAGATGTCGGGGAGCGAGAACCCGCTCACTGTGCGGCGAAGCTGAGATGCCAGCTCCGATAGCTTGGTTATCGCCCCAGACGTCGCAGCCGTAGACTCCATGGTCTTCGAGCTTATTTCTCGCAACACCTGCATGTTTCTCGTGATGTCGGCCGCGGCATCCGTCTGGCCTCTGGAGGACGTCGAGATGTTCTGCACCAGGCTCGCTATCTGATGGGAGACCTGCTCGATCTCGTCAAGCGCGGCCCCCGCATTCTCAGCCAGTAATGCCCCACCCACGACGTCGGTCGTGCTGCGCTCCATGGACACCACGGCCTCATTCGTGTCCGACTGAATGGTGCTCACCAGAACCTCGATCTGTTTCGTCGCGTTCGACGAGCGCTCCGCGAGCTTCTGGACCTCATCCGCGACCACCGCAAAACCTCGACTGCCTTCTCCTGCCCTCGACGCCTCGATCGACGCGTTGAGCGCCAGAATGTTCGTTTGCTCCGCGATCTCCTCGATCAGCTCGACGATATTGCCGATCTCCTGAGAACTCTCGCCAAGCCGCTTGATTCGTTTCGAGGTCTCCTGGATGGTTTCGCGAATAGTATTCATCCCGTCGATCGTCCGCCGGACTGCCTCGCCACCCTTGTGCGCAACATCCACGGAATGGCGCGCAACATCCGAGCAGCGCTCCGCGTTTCCAGATACTTCCTCAATGGAAACGGCCATCTGCCCGATGGACTCTGAAGCAGCGCTCGCCTGCTTGGTCTGGGTCTCACTGGACCTGACCAGATGGCGCGCAGTTGCCTCCGTCTGCTTCGCGGCAGCATCGACGAGTATCGAGGAGTCGTTGATCGTTGCGACAAGCTCCCGTAGCGCCTCGATCGCATAGTTAATCGAATCAGCGATGGCGCCCGTAATATCCTCGGTCACGGTAGCCTGTACCGTGAGGTCACCGTCGGCGAGATTCGCCAGCTCGTCCAACAAACGCAGGATCGCCTGTTGGTTGCGTTCGTTCTGCTCAGCGTGAATGTCCGCTGCTCGACGAAAATCGCGAGCCTGATAGTACGCCAGCATAAGCAGAATCAACAGAAACAATGCGGCGCCGGCCAGTATGAGCGGTATCCGTCGATCGGACGCGAGCCCTGCGAATCCTTCCGTGGGCGCCAGGGTACGATACTGCTGGAGCACGTCCTCGGCGGCTACATCAAGGTCCGCGATCGCTTGGCGTAAGTCCACGAATTGATCAGCGGAGCTGACGATCGTCGCGACCTCCGTTCTCATATCCTCGAACAGCCGCTCGGTACTGGCGAGATCTCCACCGGCCGCCTCCGCGTTCACCGGAACCAGTCCCAGGGTCGAATCCTGCCCGCTCAGCCCTCTGATGACCTGGCCGAGAAACTGCTCGGAATCATCCAGAGCCCCAATGGAATTCTCGACGACGAGCGCCGTGGGAAGCGCTTCCAGTTGCTGCTGTATGCCCTGTACGTTCAACTCCAGGAGCTGGAGCTGTGACTCGTTCGCTGCCAGATCCGCGGGCGTCAGTACGCTAGCGAGATCCCCCGTGGCCGCCAGCAGCTGCGGTGCCAGGTCAGATACCCTCTCCCGACGGGCAGCGACCCCCGCCAGTAAGGACCGCGCATCCAGGATGCTGTCCATACTACCCCTGATCCGCAACCACGCCGGCCCACTGGCGAACTGACGCAGCTGAGCCGGCGCGTCCGACGCCTGCACGACACGCTGCCTCAGATTCGAGAACTCGTCGCGGCTCGACTCAAGAGCTGCAAGACTCTCCAGGTCACCGGACAACGCGGCCCGCGCCTGAGATCGCGCGGCTTGGGTACTGGTCAGCAATCGACCGAGATCCGTTTCGAGGCTCGAGCCGCTGCCAGCAGTCAGCCACAACAGAAACGCTTCTCCACCGAGCACTCCCAGCAGAAGGATCGCGAGGACCGGGAGAAATTTCGTCCAGAGACTGGGCTTGAGCATAGTGTGCTAGCCCCCCGTTGCCTCACCAGCAGACAGGAATCGTGGATCCTCGAGCAGCTTCAGCAGGTCGAAACGCGGCCAAGCTTCTGGTCCATCTCTGTAGGCGCCCTCCAGGTAATCGTCGCACCGGGTGTTCGTAGCCGGAGCTTCGTCGCTGAAATCTCTCTTGGCGAACCGTCGAAACCCCGTCACCTCGTCGACCATGAGGCCGGTGGGCACCTCCCGGCTGGCGGCCACCATGACCCTGGCCCGGCGATCCGGCACGGAAACACCGCCATCCAGAAAGGCCTTGAGATCCACGACGGTGAGCAGCTGACCGCGAATATTGGCGATTCCACGGAGCCAGGGCTTGGCTCCGGGCACCCGAACGACCGTATCCGGAAGCGGGAGTATCTCCCTTACATCGGAGCGTTCGGCCACGAATCTTTCCGAGCCCAAACGGAATCCGACACCCACCCACTCATCACCCCGACCATCGCGGCCCTCCCGCTCGGCCACGGCGGCGCGGGCCCGGAGCTCGAGCTCCACAAGGAGTTCGAATGGCTGCCCGCTCAGCGCTTCCAGACTCAAAAGAGCTGTCCCTCTGTCTTGTCCAGCACTTCCTGCGCCTTCGCAACCAGGTCCGCCTCTGTCACGGGCTTCACGATGTAGTCGACGGCCCCCTGGCGCATACCCCAGATTCGGTCTGTTTCCTGATCCTTGGTGGTCACCATCACGACCGGGATGGATTTCGTGGTCGGATCCCGGTGCAGGGTTCGCGTCGCCTGATAGCCGTTGAGAACCGGCATTACCACATCCATGAGTATCAGGTCGGGACGCATCTCCCGGGCCAGGTTGATGCACTCAGATCCGTCGGCGGCGGACACCGTCTCGAACCCGTGCCTCTCCAAGGCTGTCTTCATGACATGAACCTCCGTCGGAGAGTCATCGACTATCATTACCAATGCCATGATTAACTGCCCCCTAAGCGAGCGCTCACCGATTGACGTGACTCTGGATAGCGCCCAGCAGCTCGTCCTTCGTGAACGGCTTGGTCAAGTATTGCTCGGAGCCAACCAGCCGGCCCCGAGCCCGATCGAATAATCCATCCTTGCTCGACAGCATGATCACGGGGGTGTCCTTGAACACCTGATTGTGCTTGATGAGCGAGCACGTCTGATAGCCGTCGAGGCGGGGCATCATGATATCCACGAAAATAATGTCGGGATGGTGATCGGCTATCTTCGAGAGCGCATCGAAACCGTCCACCGCAGTGAACACCTCACAGCCTTCCTTGGCCAGAAGCGTCTCCGCGGTCCGGCGTATTGTCTTGCTATCGTCGATGACGAGGATCTTCAGACCCTGCAAGCCGCTCTCCCGGACTATAGCGCTTTCGCTGGACACGATTCCTCCCACAAAACGGAACCTGTTAGACCCCCGCTGGCGAGCTAACCCCCGAACTCAAGGCGACTTTTAACATATTGATAGACTACCTTCCAACGAAGTGTTCCGCCCCGCAAGCCCAAGGTTGGCGTGCCTCCGGGCCGCGGCAAGTCTCGCCGCGGAGCCGACCGACCCATGCCGAATACTGCGGGTATGTTAGCTTTCCCTTATCCGGGGAAACTGCGAACCCACGCGCACTTCAAGAGGACGGAGGCAGGGAACAGAATGAGCCGAACGACTCGCCTTCTAGGCGTTGTGATGGATCCAATCGAGGGTATTCAGCCGAAGAAGGACTCGACCCTCGCGATGCTCCTCGCGGCCCAGCGTAGAGGCTGGGGCCTGGTCTATTTCCGCCAACAGGATCTGTCGGTTCGGGATGGCGCCTCCCTGGGAAGCGGCGCCGCGCTGACCGTGCGAGATGACCCTGATACGTGGTTCGAGCTGGGCGAGATCTGGGCGGGTGGCCTGGAGGAGCTGGACGTGGTCCTGATGCGCAAGGATCCGCCCTTCGACATGGAGTACGTTTACACGACCTACATTCTCGAGCTCGCCGAGTTGCGTGGCTTACTCGTGATTAACAAGCCCGCCAGCCTGAGAGACATCAATGAGAAAGTCTACACGGCCTGGTTCTCCCACTGCACGCCACCCAGCCTGATCTCCAGATCCGAGGACGACCTCAAGGCGTTTCTGATGGAGCAGGAGAAAATCGTCCTAAAGCCGCTGGATGGAATGGGTGGGCGGTCAATATTCGTTGTCACTCGAACGGATCCCAACAAGAACGTCATCCTCGAGACCCTGACCGATTACGGCAGCCACTTCATACTCGCTCAGCGCTACATTCCAGAGATCACCGAAGGCGACAAACGCATCCTGCTCGTCGACGGCGAGCCGGTGGATTACGCGCTTGCGAGGATCCCGGCTCCCGGGGAGACCCGTGGCAATCTCGTCATGGGCGCGAGGGGCGAGGGGCGCGAGCTCACTGAACGCGACCGGTGGCTTTGCGGCGAAGTTGGACCTACGCTCAAGAGTAAAGGCGTCCTGTTCGCGGGCCTGGATGTTATCGGAGACTATTTGACAGAGGTTAACGTGACCAGTCCCACGGGAATCCGTGAACTGGATCGACAGTACGGGATCGACGTGGCTGATATGCTGCTGGAGGCCACTGAGAGAAAGCTTTCGGGCTGATCGCGCGGCCTGGGACACAGCGCCGATCGATGTAATGCATTAGGCCCCGGGGCATATAATGCGCCCCATGGCAGAGCACGGCGTCACGGTGATGGAAGACCCGACAACAGCGACCGTCACGGATAGACTGAGCTCCACGTTGTTCGTGGCGGCTCTGTTTCATGGCATCGTGATACTCGGCGTAACCTTCACGGCCGGGCCGCTCGGGGAGAGCGACGCCATTCCGACCCTAAAAGTCACGCTGGTCGCGGACACGAATGAGGCGGAGGTCGCATTGGAGGATGCCGAGTACCTGGCGCAGAGGAATCAGAAGGGTTCCGGGTCAAGGGCGTTGGGCGATCGACCGACGACGACCCTGGCCGCGGACCATCCTCTGACACAGCTGGGCGATCGAGCCGGCGCGGATCCGACAGACGCAACGCCCAGGGAGCCCGTTCCCAGCGCCGAGCAGCTTGTCACCCGATCATTGTCCCCCGAGCAAATCAACGCCCTGCCCGAACCGAGTGAGGCGCCGGCAGAATCGCCGCAGACAGCGGCGGCGCTGATCCGAAACCCAACCACCCAGACCCTGGCCGCAGAGGTCGATCTCACTGCAACCCTGACCCAGCAGAAGGACGGGTCGCTGGCCAGCCCGGAGACCCGCGCGTCTACCCTGGCCACGTACCTGGACGACTGGCGCCGCAGGGTGGAACGCATCGGGACGGCGAATTTTCCAGACCAGGGCCGAAATGCGCCCGCGAATCCCACCCTCGAGGTCACCATCGGGCCGGACGGCCAACTCGAGGAGATCGTGGTGCGACGCTCTTCGGGCGATGCCGCGCTCGATCAGGCCGCCCTGACCATTCTGCGCCTCGCGGCACCTTTCGATCCCCTGCCCCAATCCGTGCAGGCGGAGTACGACGTCCTGAGATTCGCCTATGAGTGGGACTTTCGCGGCAACGCCGGGTCACCCGGAGCCAACTGAGGGATGTTTGGACCTTACGAGCCGGCTTCATTCGGTCAAATCGCGTGGCGGCTCGCGCCCATCGAGTGAGATAATCAACCCTGCGTGAGTTCACGGGGGCCTGAAGTGAGTACGTTACTGCACAACCATTTTCTGATTGCCATGCCTGCCATGAAAGACCCGAACTTCAATGGGACGGTGACGTATCTTTGCAAGCACGACGAGCACGGCGCATTGGGCATCATTATTAATCGCCCGTTGGACATGCAGGTAGCGGAGATCTTTCGCCAGCTTTCGTTCGACGTCCTCGATGAGGAACAGGCGGAGCGGCCTGTCCTTGGCGGCGGACCCGTGCAGCCGGAGATGGGCTTCGTTCTGCACCAGTCAGACGAGACCTATGACAAGACGCTGAATCCCGCCGATACGGGAATCAAGGTCACCGTCTCCCAGGATATCCTCAATTCCATGGCCCGAGGCGGGGGGCCTCAGCCTGCCCTCGTCGCACTGGGCTATGCCGGATGGGATCCGGGCCAACTGGAGGCGGAGCTTGCCGCCAACGCCTGGCTCAGCGTGCCGGCGAGTTCCTCCATCCTGTTCGACACGCCCTTCGAGGAGCGCTGGGAAGCCGCAGCCTCGCTGCTGGGAGTCAACATCAGCCAGCTCTCGAGTTACGCGGGACATGCCTGACTGCGTCGAGGGCTGGCGGCATTGACCGGCGCGCCCGACCTGAACATCCTACTCGCGTTTGACTTCGGCCTTCGGCGCATGGGCATCGCCACGGGAAATCTGCTGACCAGAACCGCGACCCCACTCATCACGTTGACTGTCGGCCAGGAGCCACCGTGGGATCGTCTGGATAGACTGATAACGGAATGGAACCCAGGACAACTCGTCGTTGGACTGCCCGATCCCGAACGCTCGGGAGCGATTTCGGCTAAAGCCGATGCATTCGCGGATGCTCTCGGAGACCGCTACGACCTCCCGGTCACGCTCATTGATGAGTCGCTGACCTCGCGCGCGGCCGAGTCGATGCTGAGAGAAGAACGAGAATCGGGCATCATGAACAAGAGAGTCAGGAAGGAACATATCGACAGCCGCGCCGCCTGTCTGATAGCCGAACAATGGATGAGCGTGAACCCTTAGTGAGCAAGCGACAGATTGAACTCCGCCATGAGACGCGGAGAGCCCTCTCGTGAGCGGCTCAGGCACCCGAAATACGATCTGCCTCGAGGAGGCGGCGATCATCTCTCAGGCGTCCTTCCCGGGGGAGCAGTACGTTCTGCGGGTTCATGCACCGGGCTGCGCCGCTCGTGCCGAGCCCGGAAGCTTCGCCCACCTGGCCTGCGATCCCGCCATTCCGATGCGCAGGCCGCTGTCCATCATGCGGGCTCACCGAACGGAGGGCTGGCTGGAGTTTCTCTACAAACCGCTCGGCCCCGGTCTGGACCACCTCGCCAAGCGAGCCGTGGGTGACACGCTCAGCCTGCTGGGGCCCATCGGTAATGGCTTCATCCCGAACCCAGGCCGGCCCTCGATCCTCGCGATCGGCGGCGGTGTCGGCATCCCCCCGATGCTCTTTCTCGCGGAGCGACTGAAGGCGGATGACCGTTTCGATCTCCTCGTCCTGATGGGTTCGGAGGTACCGTTCCCCTTCGATCTGAGCTACGCGGAGATTGGGGTGGCCGGAGCGCCCCCCGCGGCATCGCACAGTGTCGATTTGTTGGAAGGGTGGGGAATCCCCTCACGCCTCGCCAGCAAGGCCGGTTACGACGGCTGCTTCGACGGCTACGTGACCGAGCTTGCCCGCGCCTGGCTGCTGGGGCTTTCGCATCAAGCACTCGAGGCTACTCAGTTACTGGGATGCGGCCCAACAGCCATGCTGAAGGCCACCGCAGCGCTTGCCAAAGATTTCGATCTGCCCTGTCAGCTGGCGCTGGAGGAATATATGGCGTGCGGGGTCGGCGGTTGTGCCGGTTGCACTGTCCTCCTGCACACCCCCGAAGGACCGGCTATGAAGCGCGTGTGCGTGGACGGCCCGGTCTTCGACGCCTACCAGGTCTACCCGGACTAAAGCCTCCCCCGGCGAAGAAGACGGGGAAACGTGGTTAGCCGAAGTTGATCTTGGCTTCCAGGTTCGTTCGGGAGTCGGCGTTGGATAGCGCCTCTTCCATGCTGACGGTACCGTCCTTGTAGAGCGCGAACAGCGCATCGTCAAAGCTCTGCATGCCCGGCTCGTTGGTATTCTTGAACGCCTCTTTGACGTCGCTGATGTTGCCCCTCAGTATGATCTCGGAGATGTGGGGCGTGTTCAACATGATCTCAACGGCAGCAACCCGCTTGCCCTGTTTGCTCCGAACGAGCCGCTGGGAAATGATCGCCCTGATATATTGCCCCAGATCCATAAGGACCTGGTTGTGCTGGTCGTTCGGATACATGTTGATGATGCGATCCAGGGTTTCCGGCGAGTTGTTCGCGTGCAACGTCGCGATGCAGAGATGCCCCGTCCCGGCCAGATCTATCGCGGCCTGCATGGTCTCCCGATCACGAATCTCGCCGATGAGTATGACATCGGGCGCTTCGCGCATGGCGCTCATCAACGCGCGCCCGTAGGAACGCGTATCCAGCCCGACTTCGCGCTGGTTGACGATGGACTTCTGATTGGGGTGAAGAAACTCAATGGGATCTTCGATCGACAGAATATGTGAGGCCGAGTTCTTGTTCCGATAATCGATCATCGCTGCCAGGGTCGTAGATTTACCCGAGCCACTGGCACCGACCATGAGTATCAGCCCGCGTCGCAGCATCACCAGATCCGTCAGGATCTCCGGGATCCCCAGGTCGGCTAGGCTTGGGAGATCCGGGGTGATGAATCTCAGAACCATTGCGACATTTCCACGCTGGTGAAAGACATTCACCCGGAAACGCCCACCGATTCCGGGCTCGGAGAACGCGAAATCGATTTCCAGATCCTTCGTGAAGATCTCGAGCTGATCTTCGTTCATCAGCTCCAGAGCCGCCTGACGAACCATTTTCGGAGTCATCTCCATCTTATTCACAGGCATAATCTTGCCGTCAATCTTGATCATGACGGGGGCATGGGTGGTGACGTAAAGGTCCGAAGCCTTCTTGTCCACCATTAACTTCAAGAGCGGTTTGACGTTCATGCCGAGTTAGAGTGCGATTGAAACAGACCGTCAGTACCTGACAGTCCTCTCTTCCTCGACTATATGGAGACTTTCAGCGTGCTCCCCGGAGTCGCTTTCTTCGCGCTTACTCTCGAGCTTTATCTTGAGCCTCAGCTCGTTCTTCGAGTCGGCGTTTCTAAGGGCTTCCTCGTAGGATATCGCGCCGTCTTCATAGAGCCTGAACAGCGCCTGATCGAAAGTCTGCATGCCCAGTCGCGTCGACTTGGCCATGATTTCCTTGATCTGTGCAACCTCGCCACGGAAGATGAGATCGCTGATGAGCGGGGATGCGAGCATGATCTCCATCGCGGCTACCCGGCCCAGGCTGTTCTCCCTGGGAATCAACCGCTGAGAAATCATCGCCGTGATATTCAGAGAGAGATCCATCAAAAGCTGGTGGCGTCGGTCCTCGGGGAAGAAATTTATGATTCGATCGAGCGCCTGATTGGCGCTGTTCGCATGCAGCGTCGCCACACAGAGGTGCCCCGTCTCCGCGAATTGAATCGCATACTGCATCGTATCGCTGTCACGGATCTCGCCGATCATGATCACGTCGGGCGCCTGACGCAGCGTGTTTTTCAATGCATTGTGCCAACTCTCAGTGTCCACGCCGACTTCTCGGTGCGTCACGACGCATCCCGCATGCGGATGAACGTACTCGACCGGGTCCTCGATGGTGATGATGTGACCTCGGGAATTCGCATTGCGGTGGCCCATCATCGCCGCGAGCGTGGTTGACTTACCAGATCCCGTTCCGCCGACGACCAGGCAGAGCCCACGCTTCGTCATTGCCACGTCCTGAAGCTGCGGCGGCAGCTCCAGCTCCTCGAACGTCGGAATCTGCGTGACGATCGTTCGCATCACCGCGCCCACGTTTCCCTGAGCGATGAAGGCGCTGACACGGAACCGGCCGATGCCTTGGGGAGCGATCGCGAAGTTGCATTCCTTCGTCGCATCGAACTCCTTCGCCTGCTTGTCGTTCATGATGGAGCGAACGATCAGAGAGCTCTGCTCCGGCGTGAGTGGGCGATCGGCGTACGGTTTGATGACACCGTCGATCTTGATCGCCGGAGGAAACTCGGCAGTAATAAAGAGATCGGAACCATTGTTCTCGACCATCTTCCTGAGCAGGTTTTGCGTGAGTCTTACTGCTTGATCGCGTTCCATGCTAACGCGCCCCTCTCCAGCCGAAGGCTAGAAGTTCTCCTTGTTGACAGCCTTGAACCTGGCCTCTTCCTTGGTGATCAGACCCTTCATCATCAGTTCTTGAAGGTTCTGGTCCAGGGTTTGCATACCCTGAGCCTGGCCCGTCTGTATGGCTGAGTACATCTGCGCAATCTTCCCTTCCCGAATGAGGTTACGAATGGCAGGACTACCGATCATGATCTCGTGGGCCGCTATTCGTCCACCGCCGACCCGCTTGAGCAGAGTCTGGGATATGACTGCCCGCAGAGACTCCGACAGCATGCTGCGCACCATCTCTTTCTCTGCGGAGGGGAACACATCAACGACACGATCGATGGTCTTGGCGGCTGAGCTCGTGTGCAACGTGCCGAAAACCAGATGGCCCGTTTCAGCCGCCGTCAAAGCCAGCCTGATAGTCTCGAGATCCCGCATCTCACCTACAAGGATCACATCGGGGTCCTCGCGTAATGCGGACCGCAATGCCTGGCTGAAGCCCAGTGTATCTCGGTGGACTTCCCTCTGGTTGATGAGAGATTTCTTACTCTCATGGACGAACTCGATCGGATCTTCAATAGTCAGAATGTGGTCCGGCTTATTGTCATTGACGTAGTCGACCATTGCCGCCAGCGTCGTCGACTTACCAGAGCCCGTCGGTCCCGTCACGAGAGCCAGACCCCGGGGATGCATTGCGATATCTTTAAAGATGCGAGGAGCGGCCAGATCATCCAGCGTCAGAATCTCCGACGGAATGGTTCGAAAGACGGCCGAGCAACCTCTGTTCTGATTGAAGGCGTTGACCCGAAAACGCGCCAACTTGGGAATTTCAAACGAGAAATCCGTCTCGAGGAATTCCTCGAAGTCCTTCCGTTGTTTGTCGTTCATGATGTCATACACCATACTGTGCACTTCCTTGTGCTTCAGCGCTGGCATATTGATTCTTTTGACGTCACCGTCGACACGAATAATGGGTGACACGCCCGCTGAAAGATGCAGATCCGATGCGTTATTCTTAACAGCAAATGCGAGCAGCTGGGCGATATCTACAGCGGCCATATCGATCCTCATACACCTCGACAGCGGAGCCCCAATGGCAGGCTTACCATAAGGGATGAATAGTATATCGAACGACCTGTCGCAAAGCGTGACTCAAGTCACGAGCCACTTGGCCGAAGTCTGTGACAGGGTTCAAAGAGCGCTCCTCGAAGCTCGCAGAGAGCCTGGGGAGACGATGCTTCTCGCCGTAAGCAAACAACAACCCGTGACCGCAATTGAAGCGCTTTATCATGCCGGTCAGGTCGATTTTGGAGAGAACTTTGTCCAGGAAGCGATGGAGAAGATCGTGAGGCTGGAACATCTGGAGATTGACTGGCATTTCATCGGCCATATCCAATCCAACAAGACCCGCGATATCGCCGAGCGATTTCAGTGGGTGCACACGATCGACCGAATAAGGATCGCGAGGCGACTGAACGACCAACGTCCACACCACTCGACACCTCTCGACGTGTGTATCCAGGTCAATCAGGCGGGAGAGCCGCAAAAAGGCGGGATAGATCCCGTCGGCGTCGCAGACCTCGCACGGGGCATCATGGAACTGCCACGGCTTCGGTTGCGGGGGCTGATGACGATACCGCCGGCCAGAGAGGACCCCGCCGAGAACGCTCCTTTATTCGCCGAGTTGCGCCGCCAGAAGGAGCGGCTCGTTGCCGAAGGTATCCCAATGGACACACTCTCCATGGGCATGTCATCCGATCTGGAAATCGCGATCCGAGAAGGCAGTACCATCGTTCGCGTCGGAACTGCTATCTTCGGTCCGCGGCCAGGCAGACCTGCGGATCCAGACACCTGAGGCAGCTCGACATCACACCATGATATCTTTGTTTCGGACCCTACAAAGTTAACCAGCATCATGCGCGATCCACTCATTTTTCTCATCAAGACTCTTACAGATCTCTACCTGCTGACCTTTCTGCTCCGGTTCATCCTGCAGTGGATCAGGGCCGACTTCTACAATCCCTTTGCGCAAGCTCTCGTCAAAATCACGAATCCGTTGATTCTCCCACTAAGACGAATCGTCCCGACTTCCAGGAGCATCGATGTCCCCACTCTCGTAGTGCTGATCCTTCTGGAAACGATCGTGACATGGGTGCTTGTTTACCTTGGGGGCTTCTCGGTGGCGCTCGCCCCTCTCGCGTTGTTGGTGCTCTACAGGCTCATCAGTCTGACGCTGTGGTTCTATTCGGTGAGTATTTTCATCTACGTTATCCTGAGTTGGATCGGGCAGCGCGGTTACAACCCGATCGCGCTCGTGCTCGGCGAGCTGAATGAGCCCCTGCTCCGTCCCGTCAGGCGCATCCTGCCTCCGCTCGCCGGGCTCGACCTGTCACCCTTGTTGGTGTTGATAGTTCTGCAGGCGGGCCTGATGGCGATCCCCTTGCCCGGCTACCTGAGGTAATCGAAGCACTCCTTTACGACGGATTCGGCCATGCTTCGAGGGTCGTCGCTCCGCTCATCCGATTTGCTCTAAGACCTGATTTCGAATGCGGATCAAGTCGCGGTGAGAGACATAGAGTAGTCCCGCCAGTTTCCTCACCAGATGGTCCTCGTGCTTGTCCAGCTTGCTGTCGGAAAGCGCTACCCGCCACAGCATTTCAATGACAGAGTGCTTCTCTTCGGCGCTCAGTCGCTCGTGAAGCACACGCGTGAAGTCCTGGAGTGAAACCGCATGATCGGCTTCCTGGCCCGCCTCTTTGACCAGCAAGGAGGTCTCCTCCTCAGAGAGGTCGAAGAACTCCTTTAGCTGGCGGAAAACGGCCTCGCCTTCAACCAGATCCTCCTCATGATCCGCTCGAACGATCTCTACCAGCAAGGTCGCCGTGGCCAGCCGGAGACCGTGATCCCGGTCCTCGCTGCCCTCCGGGGATTTCACCAGGGTCTTGTTCAGAATCTCACGGAGTTCCTTTAGCATCGAATCCCTTTCGATCCACTATGGCGAGAGGTTGGCAGTCAGAAACTCCGCGACACCGTCGCGAAGTTCCGTGAGTCTACCGTGGAAGAAGTGATCCACACCGCTCATGAGCCTGAGCTCGGGGCCGGGTTCCAGCGCATTCAGCCAGGCAATGACGGCCTCGACGTCCACGACCTCGTCCTCATCGCCTTGAATCACCAGCCAGGGACAGCTCGGTTGCACAGCGACGGGATCGATTCGGTGCACGGGCGGGGCTACGGTGACCAGCACGTCAGGCGCAAGCCGGGAGAACGCACAGAGCGCGACCCTCGCTCCGAACGAAAACCCCCCCAGGCACAGGGGCAGGCCGGGCCAGCGGTCTCGCACCCATGCCGCCATGGCGACGGCGTCTTGCTGCTCTGCCTCGCCGCCGCCGTGATCGCCTTGTGACTCACCAACCCCCCTGAAGTTGAAGCGCACGGCGATAACACCCGCCATCAGGAGACCCCGGGCGAGCATGTGGACGACCTTGTTGTTCATGGTCCCCTGATGGAGAGGATGCGGATGGAGCACGAGACCGAGGCCCCGGGGGGCCGGTGTCGCGGGGAGTTCCACGAGACCCTGCAGCCTGCCCGCCGGGCCCGGAACCTCGATCGGCTGTGTCATGGGTGCGCGTGGTGACATTCGCTCGAAGCGGCTCAGCCCGGCATGGGCTCGCCGTTAACCAGATTGATGAGGCCGCGAATGTGACGGTACAGGTACCACAACCATGCCAATCCAAGGATCAGCCAGCCGACCACGAGAAGAACCGTCGCGTAGCCCACGACCAGCCACAAGATCGCCCACCAGAAGGAACGGATCATCCAGCGGTGATGGCTCCCCGGGAGCTCGCCGGCCTCGGCTCTGTTCAGGTAGTTCAGCACCAGGCCGATGATGCTCGGCAGCGCCGTGATCGCGCCGACCAGATGCAGGATGTAACATGCCAATATCATCGTTCGCTGGGTATCGGCGTTCAATGAACGGCTCCCCCGCCTTGTGACGCTGAGCGCCGATTCCCCCTTTCGATTGGCAGAACCACCACGAGTGCAAGCTCGAAAGCGGCCAGGAAACGCACACCCTCAAGCCTCTTCGTCTGGGTCGAAATCCAGGGCGGCGGAGTTTATGCAGTACCTGAGCCCCGTGGGCTGCGGGCCGTCGGGAAACACGTGGCCCAGATGAGCATCACATTGCGAACAGACAACCTCCTCTCTGATTCGTCCGTGACTGGTATCCTCGGCGGTTGACACAGCACGCTCCGAGGCAGGCGACCAGAAGCTCGGCCAGCCGGAACCGGAATCATATTTCTCGGTGGAGGCGAAGAGCTCGCTGCCGCAGCAGATGCACCGGTACGTCCCCGGATCCTTATTGTCGTTGTACTCGCCGGTGAAGGCGGGTTCCGTGCCCGCTGCCTGTGTGACCCGGAATTGCTCCTCAGTCAGCCTGGCTTGAAGCTCTTCCTTAGTCGGTCTTGATTTATCGTCCACGGTTAATCTCCTCAGATTTACCCCAGATGTTATCTTAAGTGAACGATGAGCGGGATCATCGAGTTCAGGGCGGTAGCCAAGCATTACGGAGAGACGGAAGTCTTCCGGGGCCTCGACCTCGACATTCATGCGGGCTTCACCACGGCACTCGTGGGAGAGAGCGGCAGCGGAAAATCAACGCTGCTTCAGCTCATCAACGGTCTCCAGCGACCCGATGCAGGGACAGTGAGCATATTCGGTCACGCGGTGCCCTCGACCAATCTCGCACCGTTTCGCCGACGTATCGGCTATGCCGTGCAGGGAACGGGGCTCTTCCCGCACATGAGAGTCTTCAGGAACATCGCACTGCTCGGTGAGTTGGAGGGATGGTCCGGCGAGGCGCTCGAGTCACGCACCGATGAGCTGATGACGCTCATGGCGCTGAGCGAACAGCTCAAGCACCGTTACCCACACGAGCTGTCCGGCGGGCAGCAGCAACGGGTGGGTATCTGCAGAGCGCTGTTTCTGAAGCCTGAGATCCTGCTTCTCGACGAGCCTTTCTCGGGTGTGGACCCCTTGACCCGCAGAGATATCCACGAGCGTTTCATGACACTCATGGCCGCGGAACCCGCAACGGTCGTTCTGGTGACACACGACATGGACGAGGCCACCCGACTGGCGGAAGAGCTCATCATCATTCAAGACGGAAAGATCATGCGGCGGGGCAAGGCCGGTCAACAGCCCGACAGCGCGTACGTGGCGAGGCTGTTCGGGCGAGGAGACAAATGATGAGAAGGGCCGTATTGCTCTCGATTCTCGGGCTCTCCATCGCCTCGGGGCTCGCTGCGCAGACACGGCCCGTCGTCATTGGCGGTAAGAACTTCACCGAAAGTTACCTGCTCGCGGAAATGCTGGCACAGATCCTCGAATCCCGCAGCGTGACCGTACGGCGCCAGACCGGGCTTGGCGGCACTCTGGTTGCATTTCAGGCGCTCGTATCCGGGGAGATAGATGCCTACCCTGAGTACAGCGGCACGATCAGCCAAGCCATATTTCAGATGGAGGGCGATCCAAACGAGGCAGAGTTGGCGGCGGCGCTCACGCCACTGGGTGTGGAGCTGCTCCCCGCGCTAGGCTTCAACAACACTTACGCGCTGGCCGTCACCAGCGAGACGGCGGGGCAATACGGGCTCGAGAGAATCTCCGATCTCGCCGACTACCCGGGGCTGCGCTTCGGCTTGAGCCACGAATTTCGCGACCGCTCGGACGGTTGGCCGGGCCTGAAACGCAGCTACGACCTACCCCAGGACAGCTCCGGCATCGAGCATGGACTTGCCTATCAGGCCCTGCTGGAGGGTGACATCGATGTGACCGATGCCTATTCGACGGATGGGGACCTCCTGAGATACGACCTCGTGGTGCTCGAGGACGACCTCGAGTTCTTTCCCAGCTATCTCGCAATGCCGCTCGTGCGAGCGGACCTCGATCCAGATATCAAGACGGCTTTGTCGCTGCTCTCAGACACGTTGAACGACGCGACCATGCGCGCGTTGAACGCAGAAGTGATCGTCGAGGAGAAATCGTTCGCGCAAGTCGCAAGCGCGTTCCTGCTGGCCCAAGGCCTGATCGACAGCGGGGAGATAGAATCCCAGGGACTCTGGCCGACCCTCGGCCGAAACACCCTGGTGCATCTGAAGCTCACCGGGATCGCTGTCCTCCTGGCCTGCTTGACGGGGCTGGGATTGGCGCTCTCCGTGTACCGTTCTCCGTCTCTGTCAGCGGGTGTCCTCTACACTGCCGGGCTGCTCCAAACGATCCCGTCCATCGCTCTCCTGGCGCTATTGATTCCCATTGCAGGGGTCGGTCAGGTCCCCGCCATTATCGCCCTGTTCCTCTATTCCCTCCTGCCGATCGCCAGGAACGCGATCACGGCGCTCGTGACCATCGACCCGCTCCTGCGCCGCGTGGCCGTTGCGCTGGGCCTCACTGAGCTACAGCAGCTCAGGCATGTCTATTTGCCTCTTGCGCTTCCCCATGTTCTTGCGGGCGTTCGGATCGCCGCGGTCGTCAGCATCGGGACGGCAACCTTAGCCGCTTTCATCGGCGCGGGGGGGCTGGGCGAACCTATCGTGACCGGTCTGGCCCTCAACGACACGGGATTGATCTTGCAGGGCGCCCTGCCTGCGGCGCTCCTGGCGCTATGCGCCGAGCTCCTCTTCGAGGGGCTGGAGCGCTGGTTGGTCCCCCGGCACCTGCTGTCGGCGCAGATCCCAGGGTGAGTGGTCAGTCCCGAGCGGGCTGCTCATCGAGAATCAAGTCGTTCAGCCGCCTGACGAAGGAGGTGGGGTCTTCCAATGGCTGGCCTTCGATCAGCGTGGCCTGCTCCAGGAGCATCCAGCACAGATCTTCGAATCGCTGACCCTCGCTTCGTGCCAACAGCCCGACGATCGGGTGATTTGGATTGAGCTCCAGCGACGGCGCGGTGTCGGGCGCGTCATGTCCTGTCGCTTTGAGCAGCTCCCGCATTTGAAAGCCAAGATCCTGCTCACCCAGCACGAGACAAGCGGCCGATTCCTTCAATCTGTCACTCATCCGCACTTCGTCGACCTTGTCTCTAAGCACGCGCTTTGCGCGTTTGAGCGCCTGTTTCTGTTCTTTCGTGAGCTCGGCCTCGATCTTCTGGGAGGCTTCCCCATCTGCCAGATCGAGGTCTCCCCTCGTCACGTCTTTGAAGGCCTTGCCTTTGAACTCCGTGAGATGCTGCATGACCCATTCGTCGATCCGGTCCGAGAGGAGCAGGACTTCGACATCACGCTCGCGCAGCGATTCCAGATGGGGGCTGTTTCGCGCGGCCGCGGGTGATTCAGCCGTCAAATAGTAGATCGTGGTCTGACTATCGGGCGCCGCGCTGATGTAGTCGTCCAGGGATCGGTCCTGCTCCAGGCCTTCCGAACGCGTGCTGTTGAATCGAAGCAGCCCAGCAATCTTTTCACGGTTTGCCGGATCCTCCGCGAGACCTTCCTTGAGCGCTACCCCGAATTCTCGCCAGAGGGTCCGGTACTTGTCACCCTCCGCGCTCGCAAGCCTATCGAGCATGTCGAGAGTCCGCTTGGTCAGCGCACTCCTGATGGCGCTAACCGTAGGGTCTTGCTGTAGCAACTCCCGGGAAACGTTCAGCGAAAGGTCACTGGAGTCCACCACCCCGCGGATGAACCTCAGATAGAGAGGCAGAAACTGGGTCGCCTCATCGGTGATAAAGACCCGCTGGACATAGAGCTTTACACCCCGAGGCGTTTCTCTATTCCAGAGATCGAAAGGGGCGACCGCCGGAACATAGAGTAAGCTCGTGTACTCGCGCTTGCCCTCCACTCGGTTGTGGCTCCAGGTCAGAGGGTCGGTGAAGTCATGGGTGATGTGCTTGTAGAACTCGACGTACTCATCGTCTTCGATCTCGGTTCTGGGCCGCGTCCACAGCGCCTTGGCCCGATTGACCGGCTCGCCGGAGCCCTCCTCGTCGCCCGCGCTCGTGAGTCGAACTGGAAAGGCAATATGGTCCGAGTACTTTCGTATGAGCGCGTTTATCCTGAAGGTATCGAGAAACTCGGTCTCGTCGGGCTTCAGAGTCAGCGTGATGACGGTACCTCGCTCTGGTTTATCCACCGTCTCGATCGTGTAGCTCCCATCGCCGCTGGAGGTCCACAGGACACCCTCCTCTGCGCCCAGCCCGGCACGCCGGCTGAGTACATCGACGCGTTCTGCCACGATAAAGGCTGAATAGAACCCCACGCCGAACTGGCCGATGAGCCGCGAGTCCTCCTTGGCTTCCCCGGTCAGGCTTTCCAGGAACTTAGCGGTCCCGGAGTGAGCAATGGTTCCCAGTTGCTGGATCATCTCTTCACGGCTCATCCCGATACCGTTGTCGGTGACCGTTAGAGAGCGCTTCTCCGCATCCAGGGTGATGGCGATCTCCAGATCAGGCTGCTCCTCCAGAAGTTCTGGTGCTTCCAGAGCTTCGAATCGCAGCTTGTCATTCGCGTCGGAGGCGTTGGATATGAGCTCCCGGAGGAAAATCTCCTTGTTACTGTAAAGCGAATTGACCATCAGGTGGAGCAACTGCTTCACCTCGGCCTGGAAACTGAAGGTTTCTGGTTCGTGCGCCCCGCTCATCACCCCGTCCCGAACTACCCGGACCCTGGAGCTTGATGGGGGTCAGTCGTGAGATTTCAAGGGGTCGAGAGAGAGGCGGGGCGAGCCAGCTCGTACCTGCGCACGGCGATCTCCGTGGCGAACAGGCCGATGGTCCAGATGAGAACGCTTACACAAGCGGCGGCTGCAAAAGTCGGCGCCCATTCCATGAGCACGCGAAAGCCCCGCAGGCCAGCCAATATCAGCGCGGACGCGAGCCCGACGTGCAGACACCACACTCGGATATGCTCCCACGCAAGCGGCAGAGCGAAGATTATATCCTCGATATCATCCAACCACTGCGCAACGACTTCCATGTTGTACCGGTAATCCCTAATCTACGGCCCTGAGCCTCGGCGCAGAAGGCTTGGGTGCTACTCGATCCAGTTGGGGATGATTCTTGGCGGCAGCAATCGCCAGGCTGATCCATTCCAGTCTGCAGATATCGCTCTGTGTGGTGTCGGGATCCGCTACCTGCTGTTTTTTGATTTCTAACGGCGTGCGAGTGTTCATGCCGCGGCACTATACTGAGTGAGTCTGACGAAGGCTGTGAGAGACCTCTCAAAAGAAACACGAATTATCGGTGAGAGTGGCGTTTAACTTATTGTAAGTTAAAGATTTAGTCTACCCTGAAAAGGCCCAGTTCGAATACTGCGAAAGCAAATGCAGAGGATCATCGTTCTCAATCCCAAGGGAGGTTCCGGAAAGACCACGCTTGCGACTAACCTCGCCGCGAGCTTCGCTGCCTCGGGCTACCAACCCGCGCTGATGGATCTCGACCCACAAGCATCGAGCATGCGTTGGCTCAGCAAGCGCCCCGATGAGCGGGCGCCGGTCTATGGTATCGCGGGCTTCGAGCGCTCTGCGGGCGTCACGCGCAGCTGGCAGCTGCGCGTTCCTCAAGACTGCAATCCGCTGATAATCGATACCCCTGCCGCATTGGAGAGTCAGGGTTTTCCGGAGATTACCCGGGCCGCCGATGTCATTCTGGTGCCGGTCATGCCATCCGACATCGACATCCACGCCGCAGCAAAATGCATCGCCGACCTGCTGCTCGTGGCCAAGATAAAACGCTCTGATGAGCGAATAGGAATAATTGCAAACCGTGTGCGCTCCAACACCCGAGTGTCTCAGGCACTGAAGCGGTTTCTCGGGAGTCTGGACATTCCGTTGGTCGCCACGTTGCGAGACACTCAGAATTACGTGCGCTCAGCGGAAACCGGCATCGGCATCTATGAGATGCCCCGCTGGCAAGTCCGCCCGGACCTGGAGGGGTGGCAACAGCTCTTGAGCTGGCTCGACGGGCGCCGGCGGCTTCGGGCGACAAACGGCGAAGGGGATCACGCGGGGATGAAAGGTACGGAGACCTGGCCCCCCTGACGAGTTAATTATTCCGTGGGATCGTCAGACTTCCACGTTTGACGAACCTTTTCCGCCCAATTGTTGTAGCCCTTCCAGCTATAGATAGAGGAATCGACAGGGGTGCGCTGCGCAGGCTGATTCGTCACGCGGGACAGCCACTTGCGATAAGCGTCCCATCCCTGTTGCTCGTTCGGGCCTTGTCCGTTGCTACCGACCGCTCCCTTGGGGCGCGACCGGCCATTCGTATCACCGTTGTACAGCGGCGGACGAAACTGATGACTTTTATGCTGGCTCATTTCGAGACAATCCCTGTCTATGAGTAACGCGCATATTAAAGGCTCATGGCATCCGTGCGCCAGGAACTGGGTCACAAACACCTGACTAAAAACTTCTGTCATTACATATGGTTACACGCGTTTTTACGTAATCCTTGCACGCTCAATCGGCCCGAGCCCTCAGCCGACGATACGGTAACAAGGCACGTAGGTCGCTGGGTCGCTGAGGCGCATCCGGCGGTCGGCTACGAACTCGGTCAAGAGGGCATCCAGAGCCGCGGTGATCGCGGGTTCCCCCCTGATCTCGAACGGGCCGTGCTCCTCTACGAGCTTGATACCGGATTCACGGACGTTACCGCCAACGATTCCGGAGAACGCCCGGCGCAGGTTCACCGCAAGGGAATCCGTGGACTGATTCTTGTGTAGTTCGAGAGACAGCATACTCTCATGCGTCGCCGAGAAAGGCTCCTGAAATTCTCGATCTATCTTCAGCAGCCAATTAAAGAAGTATGCATCGTCGAGACGGCTGCGGTACTCCTTGACGGTCTCGAAAGCCTGAACGACCAATCGGGCTACGCGTTGCGGGTCCGCGAGCACGAGCTCATAGCGCGACTGCGCATCGCTTCCGAGCGTCTCGCCGATGAAATCGTGCAGCCGCTCGAAATAGGCTTTGCTGCTCGCGGGCCCGGTAAATATCAGAGGTAAATTCACCCCGGCGTTCTCGGGCTTGAGCAAGATTCCGAGCAAATACAGAATCTCTTCCGCCGTCCCGACGCCGCCAGGGAAAACGACAATGCCGTGAGCCATGCGAACGAAAGCCTCTAGCCGCTTCTCCATATCCGGCAGAATCACAAGCTCGCTCACGATCGGGTTAGGGGACTCCGCAGCGATGATGCTGGGCTCCGTGATCCCAAGATAACGCGGGTCGGAAATGCGCTGCTTGGCATGACCGAGCCCCGCCCCTTTCATCGGACCCTTCATCGCGCCAGCGCCGCAGCCGGTACAGACATCAGCTCCTCTCAGGCCGAGCTCGTACCCGACCGCTTTCGAGTAATCGTACTCAACCCGACTGATCGCATGGCCGCCCCAGCAGACCACGAGATTGGGATCTGCGTGCGAGTTCAGCGCCCTGGCATTACGCAGAATATGAAACACCGCATCCGTGATTCCCTCCGACTCGCTCATGTCGAAGTGCGGTTTCGTCAGAACCTCGTTGTCGATGTAAATCAGGTCCCGCAGAACGGCGAACAGGTGCTCTCGCATCCCACGGATCATCTTTCCATCTACGAAAGCGGAATCGGGGGCATTGATCAGCTCCAGCTCGACTCCGCGTTCCTGCTGAACGATGGATATATTGAAGGCTTGGTTGCGTCGCAGGATCTCCCGAACGTCATCGTCCTCGGCGCCGGAGTTCAGGATTGCGAGCGAACACTGTCTCCATAACTCGTACAGCCCGCCCTCGCCTCTATCACGGAGTTGGCTCACCTCCAGACGAGACAGGAGTTCGAGGCTACCTTCCGGCGTGATGCGCGCGTCCATCGCTCAGGCCCGCTGGCTGCTCACGCTGGAAAACCGAATCGGGATTCTTCAGGGGCGGATTTCAATGGGGGTAGAGTCGTCCGTCATCAACCAGATGTCGACCATATCGGAGTTCGATACCGCTATGCACCCGTCGGTCCAGTCCAAACCCTGATAGCGAATCTCCGAGTACTTCGGCTCGTTCGGCTGGCCGTGGATCATGATCTGGCCGCCCGGATCTACGCCCGCCGACCGAGCCCTCGCGATGTCGTGCGCGTTTGGATAGGACACCTTTATGGACAAGAAGTAGTCGCTATCGCGATTCTTGGCTTCCAGATAGTAGTGGCCCTCCGGAGTTCGAAAGTCCCCCGAACGCCTCTTCGGCCCTTCGGGAACCAAGCCAAGCGCGACATCGAAACTCCGCAGAATTTCCCCATCCTTGAACAGGTGGAGCCTCCGCTCGGACTTGACGATGACCACCCGGTCCGCCTGTTCGTAGTGGGGCGACAGGTCATTGGCATTCAGCCCCCCGTGCCAGAGCAGCGGGGCCAAGGCGATCAGAAAGCTTCTGCGCGGGGATCTCATGACCCCGGCACTCTAAAACAAATCATTCATGGAGATCAATGAGGTTACGTCCAATCTGGACGATCACTCCTCGTTGGTCGTGGTCGCGGCGGTGCGCTGGCTGAGCCCCCAGACATCGAGAAGCATTCGGCTCTCGACGACTCGGCCATTCTCGAAGCGGTCCATGACGAACCCTCCCAGCTCGACGGGAAGACTGGTCGCCGGTTGATCGTTGAAGGGCCGTTCATGTACGCCACGAAATGTAAAACGCGTCGCGACGCGATCTGCTTCTGCGACCTGCTCGCCGATATCGAGGCTCAGATCACCAAATGAGAAGTGGAGACCACGCGCCGTCCCCCGCATGATCTCAACAGCGAGATCAGAGCCGTTGATCGAAGCTTCTGGGGAGAAGAACGACGCCCACTCGGACCAATTCTCCTCAACCACCAGGGTCTGGAGGTAGTCTCGCACCCGCTCTTTGTGCACCTCCCCCCGCGCCGCGTCTTGCGGCTCCCCGCATCCCTGCAGCAAAGCCCCCGCGCCCGCTGCCAGCCAGTAATGTCGCAACGGACTCATCGGCTGCCGGTTCGACCGAGCCTAAGCGTTCCTGAGCGCGGCGATACGCTCCTCGAGCGGAGGGTGGGACATGAACAGCCTCTTGAAGCCGGCGGACCGCACGGACGAGATACCGAAAGCCTGCATGGATTCGGGCAACGCGGAGGGCTGGTGCGCGCGACGCAGACTCTCCAGGGCGCTGATCATATTCTCCCGACCGGCGAGTTTGGCACCGCCGCTGTCCGCACGAAACTCACGCCGCCTCGAGAACCACATCACGATCATGCTCGCAAGAATACCCAGGACGATCTGAGCAACGATACTGGTGATAAAGAATCCGGGACCATATCCACGCTGTGTTCGAAAGATCAGTCGATCGACCAGAAAACCGATGACACGGGATAGGAAGATCACGAAAGTGTTGACCACACCCTGAATGAGAGCGAGCGTTACCATGTCCCCGTTTGCGACGTGACTGACTTCGTGCCCAAGAACAGCCTCGACCTCTTTCTGATCGAGCTGATTCAATAGTCCGGTGCTCACGGCTACGAGCGCGCTGTTGCGGTTCGCGCCCGTCGCGAACGCATTCACGTCGGGTGCATCATAGACGGCCACCTCGGGCATTCCGATACCGGCCACCTCTGCCTGTCTTTTTACTGTGTTGAGGAGCCAGCTCTCTGTTGAGTTGCGAGGCGTCTCGATCACGTGTGCGCCCGTTAGGCGCTTCGCCGACCACTTGGAAATCGCCAACGATATGAAGGATCCCGCAAACCCGACCACGGCGGAAAAGATCAGCAACGCCTGCAGATCCAGCTCTGTACCCTGCTCGGCCAGTAACGATTCGATGCCCAGAAGCTGCATCACCAGCGACAGGACGACCAGGATTGCTATGTTAGTGCCGAGAAACAGCAGGATTCGGTTCATTTCGGCTCCAAAGCCAAACGGCGGAGTGCGCCCTACGCCTCTAAAAATAGGGCCACTCACGGCAATTTCAAGTCCTTGACAAAGCCCGCGGAGATCGCCCGGGCATCGGTCCCTGGACTCGTACCGTCAAACCTTCGGTTCCCGCTGTTAGAATTCCGGCGGACTCCTGGAACCTCTGCTGACCCATGGCCGCATACGAGCCCTCATCCCTTCTAAGATTCTGGACCCCCCGGTACTGGTCGACGTGGCTGTTCTTCGCGTGGATGCGAACGACGGTATTGCTCCCTCTTCGCTGGCAGATTCTCATCGGCAAACGGCTTGGCGGATACCTGAGCCTGCTCGTCCCGGAGAAACGGCGGGTTGTCGCCAAGAACCTGGAGGTGTGTTTCCCCGAGCTATCGGCGGAGCAAAGGAGGACCCTGTTCGACAAACATTTCGAATCCATGGGTGCGGCCTTCCCGGAAATGGCTATGGGCTGGTTCGGCGCTGAGGAGGTCGTTCGCAACGCCGTTCACCTTGAAGGCGAGGAACACCTTCGCGAGGCGTTGGCTAAGGGCAAAGGGGTGCTGCTGTTCTGCGGTCATTTCACTCCGCTGGAGTTCATCTATCCGGCTTTGCGGCCACTCTGCCCGAGACTCACCGGGATGTATCGCCCCATGCGAAACAAAATGATGGATGAGCTGATGTGCAGAGGCCGGGCTAGGAGCTTCGATGAGTTCTTCTCCAAGTACAGCGCGAGAGCGCTCGTGAAGAGTCTCGCAGAGAACTCTGTCGTTGTTTACTTGACCGATCAGTGCTACACGGGAAAATACAGCGCGCTCGTTCCATTCTTTGGTGAAGCAGCGATGACGAGCACGGCCACCAGCCGGATACTGAGAATGAGTGGCGCGACCTTGCTCAGGCTCTACTACAGACGCCTGGAAGACGACACCGGCTACGTCGCCCGTATCAGTCCCCCACTGGAAAATTTCCCGACCGACGATCCCGTCCAGGATACGGCACGGCTGATGTCTGAGCTCGAGGAGTACGTTCGAATGTGCCCGGAGCAATACGCCTGGATGCACAAGCGCTTCAAGGGCCGACCCGAGGCGTATCCGGATATTTATGCTCCGGCTAAGCCCGCTTGATACATGGAGCCTATTTCGAGTATGACCGCCGAACAGGACTCCGTTTCGTATCGACGCTTCCTCGCGCCTCGCTTCTGGCCGACCTGGGCCCTGCTTGCGTGGATGAAGCTCGCCGCGATCCTGCCGTATCCCTGGCAGATCACCATCGGGAAATGGCTCGGCCGGATGGGTCTTCACGTCGCCGGAAAAACGCGCCATGTCGTCAAACGCAATCTAGAGATCTGCTTCCCGGAGCTCTCGGATGCAGAGCGGAATCAGCTGTTGAAAATGCACTTCGAAGCGGTGGGGGCCGCGTTCGCGGAAATGGGCCTCGGCTGGTACTCCTCGACGGAGAGGCTGCTCAAGCTGGTTAGGGTGGAAGGGCTCGAGCATCTCGAGCGCGCACGCGAGGAGGGAAAGGGGATCATCCTTCTCTGCGCGCACTTTACGAGCCTGGAGACCAGCACCTCGATACTTGGCGAGCTCTTCCCGAAACTGAAGACGGTGTACCGTCCTCAACCGAATGAGATGATCGATGCGCTGATCTATCAGGGTAGACGACGTTTAGCCGAGCAACAGATTCCGAAGGACAACATACGTACCATGGTTCGGGCTCTGCGAGACAACGGAACCGTTGCGTATCTTGCGGATCTCGCCAACAAAGGAAGCAATAGCGAGCTCATTCCGTTTTTTGGCGAGCCCGCGATCACCACGACGACGGTCAGCAAGCTGGCAAAGATAACCGACGCTATCGTGCTGACGTATTTTTTCAGGCGTCTGCCCGGCAAGGCCGGCTACGTTGCCAACATCGGGGCCCCACTGGATGACTTTCCGACCGACGACGTCGTTGCGGATACTCGGCGGCTGGTAGAACGCCTCGAAGAATACATCCGTCTCGCACCGGAGCAGTACATGTGGACCTATCGGCGGTTCAAAGGTCGCCCGGAGTCCTACCCGGACATCTATCGCGCCGAGTGATAACTGGCGACTAACAGCTGCCAGCCCGCCTCATCGAATGCCGCACCGGTCTCCATCGAGACCTTGCGCAGCGAGCGCAGGAGTCGGTCGAGATTGGCTTTCTTCCATCCACCGCGGCTGCGAAAGCCACCCTTGTCGAAGTCCACCACGAAGATGCGCTGCTGATCATCGATCAAAATATTATGGGCGGTCAGGTCCGTATGGTCGACGCCTTGATCGTGGAAACGGCGCACCGTGCTGCCGATGCTCTGCCAGTGACTATCGCGAACCTCCCCGGAGCCGATCATCGAAGCCCAGGACTGCGTATCTCTGATACACGCGGTGATGAGGTCCGCTCGATAGCTCAGCCCGTTCCTGCTCACGTGCGCGGCGACAGGACGAGGCACCGGCATGCCTCGATCGAACAATTCCTGCAGCAGGCGCCATTCGCGGAAGGCCCGAGTGCGCTCCAACCCCATCCACAGGTAGTTGTCGGCCGTGAGCCGGGACATGAATCCGCCCCTGCGATAATGGCGGAGCACCCACACCTCCTGGTCCCGGCTGACGAACAACGTCGAGCCGCGCCCCCGCACCTCATCCACGACCAACCCCCGCTCGCGCCAATAGGACTCCTGAAACCAGCTCTGCGGAACCTGCTCGAGCACGGCACCATCGTATAGAATGAAGCTCGCCCCCTTCGCATCGACCCTTGGATCAGCCACGTGTGGTTCCCTCAATGGCGCCCGCTGATCAACTCGGTTCGATCAGGCTCTTGATGATCTGAGACGCCCGCCGAACGCTTCCTCTCGCCCGGACTCCCCGGACCGCCCAGCGCCGTAATCACGGCGCTGCAGATCTCGTCCACCGGGATTTCCATCATGCATCGAAAGTGTCCGAGCGGGCACTCGCGTTGGAAACAAGGACTGCATTCGAGATCACCATAGAAAACATCCTTCATGTCCGTGAGAGGCGGCGTGAAGTAGGGCGAGGACGAGCCATAGATACCGACTACGTGGGTTCGCACCGCAGCCGCAACATGCATCAGACCCGAATCGTTCGTGACCGCTACGCTCGCCGCACCGAGGAGGTCGATGACGTCCGCCAAGCTGGTCTTGCCGCACAGGTTTATGGCGTTTGGGTGGTCCGCGGCCGCGTGGACGGCATCACCCAGATCACGCTCCTTTTCAGATCCGAGAATCCACGCCTGCAGCCCGACCCTTACGAGACGCGACGCGAGGTCCCCGTAGCGTTCCATGGGCCAGCGCTTGGCCGGACCATACTCTGCGCCGGGGATGAGAGCCACCGCTTCGGTATCCAGGTCCAGGCCGAGCCGCTCTGCGGCGGCGCGCAGATTGTCTGCATCGACGTCGAGCCGAGGTTCTGGAATGGCGGGCAATGCCGCCTCCTCCCGATCGAGACCCAGCCAGACGAAACGCTTAACGGTCTGGTCCAGGCGCTCAGCATCGAACGGACGCATGTCGTTGATCAGACCAAAGCGCCACTCGCCACGAAACCCCGTGCGCACGGGCACGCGTGCGAAAAAAGGCACGAGCGACGCCTTTAGAGACCTCGGCAACACGATCGCGCGGCAATATTCCTTCTCACGGAGACTGCGGCCAAGCTTCCAGCGCTTGCCAACGCCGGCTTCACCATGCACGACCGGTAGCTCCAGAGCCTGAGTTACCTCTGGCATTCGCTCCAACACGGGAACCGACCACCCGGGGGCCACGACATGGATCTCTGTCTCGGGGTCGCGACTCGCCAGAAGCTTGTACAGAGATTGAGCCAAGACCATGTCGCCGATCCATGACGGACCCACGACGAGCTGCTTTGCGCCTGCGCTCACTAAGACTTGTGGAGGGTATCGAGGTAGCTCTTTACCCCCGCCCTGACGTCGAGAAAGGGACTATCGTAGCCCACGGATCTGAGCTTCGTGATATCTGCCTGGGTAAAGCTCTGATAGGAGCCCTCCAGTTCTTCAGGAAAGGGAATGTAGCGTTTCGTCCCTTTGCCATGCCACTCGATGACAGCGTCGGCCAGCTCATTGAAGGTCGCCGCGTGGCCTGTGCCTACATTGAAGACTCCGGAGTGTTGCGGCCGCTGGAAAAACCAAAGATTGACTTTCACGACATCGTCTACGTAGACGAAATCCCGTACCTGCTCACCTTCGGCGTATCCGTGACTCCCCTCGAATAGTCTCGCTTCGCCCTCACGAAGGATCTGGCCGTTCAGATGGAAGGCAACGCTGGCCATCCCGCCTTTATGTGCCTCACCGGGCCCATAGACATTGAAATACCGCAATCCCACGACCTGCGAGGACGTCGCATCGAGTCTCCGCTGCACGTACTGATCGAACAGCAACTTTGAGTAGCCATAAACGTTGAGTGGAGATCCAAGGACGGAGCCTTCCCGGAACGAGCCACTGGCGCCGTACACGGCGGCGGATGATGCGTAAATCAACGGGACGCGGCTTTCGAGGCAAAACTCCAGAAGCTCCGTCGAATAGCGGTAATTGGTTTCCATCATGTAGCGGCCATCCCATTCAGTCGTCACCGTGCAGGCGCCCTGATGAAAAACACAACGGGGTTCGAAGGCCAGGCCCGCTTTCAGACGGTCTCGCAACAGATCCTTGTCCCAATAATCGGCGATCTCAGAACCGGCCAGATTCTCGAACTTATGACCGTCGGTGAGCTCATCCACCGCCAGGATCTCTCGCTCGCCCAGCTGGTTCAGCCCCCGCACCAGGTTGCTCCCGACAAAGCCCGCGGCTCCGGTCACGATGATCATGGGATCAGGATTCGTCGTCGGGGACCAGACTGTAGCTCGCGCCGCAGTAGGGGCATTTAGCGTGGCCAGTGACCTCTATCGGCAGAAAGACTTTGGGGTGTGAGTTCCAGAGATACATGCCCGGCAACGGGCAATGCAGAGGAAGTTCGGCTCGCGTTATGCTGTAGCTCTGCTCCGTATTTGCGGGCTTCAGTTCCTCTTCAACTCTGCCGGACCGCTCTCGCACAGTCTTCTCCTCGATCAACGGAGCCAGGATTATACCCACTACTCGCCGAGAACCTCGGTCCAGAGCGCTCCAACCCAAGCGCGCTCCTCGGCGAATGAATCGCCGCTGACGATACGCCCACCCTCATTCAGCGCTAGCTCGTGAGCGTTCTCACGCAAGGCGATATAGATGTTCTTAACCCGAGTGCAGCGTTCGGCAGTGACCAGCCCGGTTCTCTCCAACGCCTCCAACTGGCGGACCTTATCGGGAAACTTCACGAGCTCTGGAAACTCCCGAGCGTTGGCGAGGACCCAATAGTCAACGAGAAACTCGATGTCGGATAGACCGCCGGGATCCTGCTTGAGGTCGAACTCCTCCGCCTTGCTCAAAGAGAGCTCGTCTCTCATCCGCTGCCGCATCGCGACGACCTCACGCTTGAGATTCTCCCGATCAACGCAGTTGATCAACACGTCTCGTCGGATTTCTTCGAAGGCTTTCCCAACCCGCGCTGAGCCCGCCACCGCTCTGCTGCGAAGCAGAGCCTGATGCTCCCATACCCAGGCTTGCTCGCGTTGGTAAAGCGAAAATGAGTCCAGGCTCGGTACCGGGAGACCCGAGCGGCCACTCGGCCGGAGCCGGGTATCGATCTCGTAGAGACGGCCGGAACCGGTCTGAATGCTCAAGAAGTGAATCAGACGTTGCGCCAGTCTGGCGAAGAAGCGCCCGTTATCGACTCTGCGCGGGCCGCTGGTCTCCTGGTTCGGCCCGGACGAATCGTGCAGGAAGACCAGGTCGAGGTCTGAGCCATACCCGAGCTCGAGCCCGCCCAGCTTGCCGTACCCGATGATCGCAAACCCTGCCGACCGAGCTTCCGAACCTTCCCCGCAGCTGGGTTCCCCGAAGCGCTCAATGAGCTCTGACCACGCCGTGTCGAGCGCGAGCTGAAGAATCAGCTCGGCAGTATCCGTCAACCGGTCGCTCACCTTCATCAAGGGAAGGTCGCCCAACCTGTCTGCTACGGCGATCCGAAACATCGCCGCTCTTTGAAACACGCGGATAGCCTCGAGCCGTCCCTCCACGTGACCACCACCCTGGCGCTCCAGGGTGACCTGCAAGGCGTTCTCGAGCTCCCCTCGACTGGGCGGGTTGTCGAATATTCGCGAGTCCAGCAGCTCGTCCAGGAGCAGCGGATGCTCCGCCACCTGCCGGGCGACGAACTCGCTCCGATCGGCCAGTGTCAACAGGCGCTGAAGCGCCGGCGGGTTCTCCTTTAACAGCGCGAGATAAGCGCTGCGCCGGCCGATCGCACGCAGGACCGGTAGGACGCCGCCCAGTACCCGCGCGGGCTCGGCGTATTGAGCCAGGCTCGGAATGATTCGTGAGACGACCGCGGCCAGACGCTGACGGGACGTCTCGTCCATCCGACTGTAAAGGGGCCCGTTTCTGAGCGACTCGAGCTCGCTGCTGACCGCCTGCGCCTGCGCCAGGCCCGCGTCTTCCAGGGCCTCAAGCAGGTCGCCCCGTTCCCACCTCGATCCCCAGGCCTCCTGCGCATCCACCCCACCGGCCGCCTCTCCCCGGTCATCGAAAGCGATGCTGGAGAACTGCGCTTCCACGATGCGGCGTTGGCGGTCGAGCTCCGCAACGAGCGCCTCCCAGCCGACCGCTCCCATGCTGTACGCGAGTATCGACCTGGCGGTCGGTTCGGCGGGCAGGTCGTGGGTCTGCTGGTCGCCCATAGCCTGGAGGCGATTCTCCAGGGTCCGGAGAAACCGGTACGCGCCGTCCAGCGCTTCGACGGTGTCGGTGCTGATCAACTGTCCTCGATCGAGTTGCACAAGTGCCCGCAGCAACCGCCGTTCTCTGAGCGCCGGACTCTGACCCCCACGGACGAGCTGGAAGGCCTGCACGATGAACTCGATCTCCCGAATCCCCCCGGGACCGAGCTTGATGTTCCCCGCCATGTCTCGACGCGCCACCTCCTCTGCGATGAGTGACTTCATGTGGCGCAACGCCAGGAACACGCCGTAGTCCACGTACCGGCGATAGACGAAAGGCGTGAGGATCTCCTCGAAGAGCTCGGTCTGGTAACGCTCGCCGGTTATCAGCCGGGCTTTCAGGTAAGCGTAGCGTTCCCAGTCACGACCGTGCTGGATGAGATAGGTCTCCAACGCCGGCACGCTCACCGCCAGAGGTCCGCTGGAGCCGAACGGCCTCAACCGGGTGTCCATACGAAACACGAAGCCATCGACGGTGACCTCATCCAGTAGCTTGATCACCAGCTGAGCGAGCCGACGAAAGTAGTCTTCGGGCTCGGTTCGATCGTGGCCTTCGAATGTCGTCGACTCGGGAAACAGCGCCACCAGATCGACATCCGATGAGAAGTTGAGCTCGTCGCCACCCAGCTTGCCCATCGCGAGGATCAACAGCGATGCCCGCCTTCCTTCGGCGTCCACGGGCCGGCCAAAACGCGACTCCAGCTGAGCCTCGGCAAAGCCGAGCGACGCCCTGATCGCACAGTCCGCCAGCAAAGAGAGGTCTGCGAGCGTCGCTTCGAGATCGGACCATCCGGCGAGATCCCGCCAGGCGATCCGCGCCATCTCGACGTCCCGGACGCGTCGCAGAACGGCCATCGCCTCCGCCATCGTGCGCCCGGACAACTCGAAACGGGAAGACAGGAGCTCACGAGACAGCGGGTCGTCGTCCGCCAGACGAGCCGGTAGCTCCTCGGGGTGGCGCAGCAGTGTCGCAAGCACGAAGTCACTGCATGCGGTTACCTTTGAGACGGTCTGCTCCGCCCGAGGGCAGGCTGTGAACGTGCCGGGGGGCAGCACTCCCAGGCGATCGGCCACCCGAGCCCACCGCTCGGTCAGGTCGCCAGGCAGATCGGGGGGAGGGGCTAGATTCACAGCTGGGTGATGATTCCGGAAGCGTGCTCGACTCTAACGGCAAACACGCCTTCGGCGCCAGCAGCAGGCAAAAAAAGCCCCGCACTGGGCGGGGCTTTTTGTCGTTGCGGCGAGACACGCCGGCACGATTTACATCATGCCGCCCATGCCGCCCATGTCGGGCATCGCGGGCCCCGACTCTTCCTTCGGCAACTCCGCAACCATGGCCTCGGTGGTCAAGAGCAGGCCCGCCACTGAGCTGGCGTTTTGAAGCGCCAGTCGGGTCACCTTGGTGGGGTCGATGATTCCCTGCTCGACCATGTCGCCGTACTCGCCGGTCGCGGCATTGAAACCATAGTTGCCTTCACCCGCGGCCACCGCATTCAGCACCACGGCACCATCTGCACCGGCATTGGCCACGATCTGGCGCAGAGGCTCCTCGATGGCACGACGCAGTATATTGATACCGACGTTCTGGTCGTCGTTGGCGCCTTTGAGTGTATCGAAGGCCTTGAGTGCGCGGATGAAGGCCACACCGCCACCGGGCACGACGCCCTCTTCGACGGCGGCCCTGGTCGCATGCAGCGCATCCTCGACGCGCGCCTTCTTCTCCTTCATCTCGATCTCGGTAGCGGCACCGACCTTGATCACCGCCACGCCGCCAGCGAGCTTTGCGACCCGCTCCTGCAGCTTCTCCCGATCGTAGTCGGAGCTGGATTCCTCGATCTCCTTGTTGATCTGGTCAACCCGGCCCTTGATATCGGCTGCGGCACCGGCACCGTCGATGACCGTCGTGTTCTCCTTCGTGATCTGGATCTTCTTGGCCTCACCCATGTCCTCGAGGCTCGCCTTCTCGAGCGACAGGCCGACCTCCTCGGAGATGACCTGACCGCCCGTCAGGATGGCGATGTCCTGGAGCATGGCCTTGCGGCGATCACCGAAGCCGGGAGCCTTCACCGCGGCCACTTTGACGATGCCGCGGATGTTGTTCACCACCAGTGTTGCCAGCGCCTCGCCTTCCACGTCTTCTGAGATGATCAGGAGGGGACGGCTGGACTTGGCCACGCCTTCCAGCAGCGGCAGAAGGTCGCGGATGTTGGAGATCTTCTTGTCGTGGATCAATACGTAGGGATCCTCCAGCTGCACGGACTGACTCTGCTGATCATTGATGAAGTAAGGCGAGAGATAACCGCGGTCGAACTGCATGCCCTCGACCACATCGAGCTCGTTGGCCAACGCCGAGCCTTCCTCCACGGTAATCACGCCCTCCTTGCCCACCTTGCCCATCGCCTGGGCGATGATGGATCCGACCTCTTCATCGGAGTTCGCCGAGATCGTGCCGACCTGGGTGATGGACTTGTCGTCCTCGCAGGGCTGGGACAGCTGCTTGAGCTCCTCGACCAGCGCGGCCGAGGCCTTATCCACGCCGCGCTTGAGATCCATCGGGTTGAAGCCCGCAGCGACCGCCTTGTGCCCCTCTCTCAAGATGGCCTGCGCCAACACGGTCGCGGTCGTCGTGCCGTCGCCGGCGGCATCGGACGTCTGAGACGCGACTTCCTTGACCATCTGCGCGCCCATGTTCTCGAACTTGTCCTCGACCTCGATCTCCTTGGCCACCGATACCCCGTCCTTGGTGACGGTCGGCGCACCGAAGCTCTTCTCGAGCACGACGTTGCGGCCCTTCGGGCCGAGGGTCACCTTGACGGCATTGGCCAGCACGTTGACGCCTTGCAGCATCCGCTGGCGTGCCTCATCGCCAAATCTCACTTCTTTGGACATCTCAACTCTCCTAAGAAATTCTTAACAAACGGAATACGGGTGTGCCGGGCTTTAACCCTCGATGACGGCCATAACGTCGTCTTCACGCATGACCAGCACTTCCTCGCCCTCCACCTTGACCTCGGTACCGGAGTACTTGCCGAACAGGACCTTGTCGCCTGTCTTGAGGTCCAGCGCCCGGACTTCGCCGTTATCCAGCAGTTTTCCATTGCCTACCGCGATCACCTCGCCCTTGATGGGCTTCTCCGCTGCGGCATCAGGGATCACGATGCCTCCCGGGGAGGTTCGCTCTTCCTCGGTGCGCCGAATCACGACGCGATCATGTAAGGGACGAATCTTCATGGATGGGTCTCCATTTTCCAAGCCTATGATTTAAATGAAAAAAATATAGAGTCCCCGAGTCTGTTGTTAGCACTCGGGCGAATGGAGTGCTAATAATAGTGATCGTCCGGTGGATTACAAGGGTTTGCGAGCCAGGTCATGACACCGGAATCCCGCGCCGTTATGCTTATCGGTTCAATAATTGAGGGTGTCCTCCTTTGGATTCGCGGCCGATCCTGGTATTGACGACCTGTGCCAATCCGACGGAGGCAGATGAGCTCGCAACGGTACTCGTGGAGGAGCGCCTGGCCGCCTGCGTCAACAGGCTGGACGGGATCGTGTCCACCTATCGATGGAAATCGAACCTCGAGCGGGACCAGGAGACGTTGGTGTTGATCAAAACGACTGAAGGGCGCTTCGATGACGTGGAGAGCGCGATCCTCAATCGAACGAGTTATGAACTACCGGAGCTCATTGCTGTCCCTGTCTGTAGGGGGTCGGCGGCGTATCTGGACTGGCTTGAAGCCTCTGTAGCAGATGAGGACTAACGAAATGAACGGCCGCTTTTTCCGGGTCACCGCGTTGTCGGTGCTGATTTCTTCCTTCGCTGCGTGTATGGCGGCGGCGCAGGACGACGTCCTGCGACCCGAGGCCGCGTTCCCATACACGCTGCAAGCCTCCGAGGACGAGCTCACGCTGGCGTTTCAGGTGCCAGAGGGCTACTACCTCTATCGGGAGCGATTCGATTTCGAGAGCCTGACCGACGGCGTGGTTCTCGCCGCTGCGGACTTTCCGGAGGGCAAGATCTACGAGGATGAGTTCTTCGGCGTCATGGAGACCTATCGCGGCGAGTTTCAGATTCAGATTCCCTACCAGCGATCTACTGCTGTCGAGGAGATGGACTTTCGCCTCATGCTCCAGGGCTGCGCGGATATCGGTCTGTGCTATCCGCCGCAGCGCTGGGATAGCACCGTGGCCCTGCCGCCGGGATCCGGAGATGGCCGCTCCGTTTTGTCCACCCTCCTGACACGCGCCGCGGACCCCGATGAAGTCCTCCCGCCCGACGAAGCCTTCGTCATGGACACTCGGGTGGACAGCGCGAACGAGATCACGGTCAGCTGGATTATTCAGCCCGGTTACTACCTCTACCGGGACAAGTTCGAGTTCAGTGTGGACGGGCCGATTCAGCTGGGGCCGGCAGGCCTCCCCGACGGTGAAGACCATGAAGACGAGTACTTCGGCGAAGTCGAAATTTATTACGACTACGTCGAAGCCCGGCTTCCTTTCTCCAGGGCATCTCCGGATGCCGTCGACGTCGAGCTGAATGTGCTCTATCAAGGCTGCAAGGTGGATAGCATCTGCTATCCGGTGATCGAGAGCTCGCGAAGCCTGGGATTACCCGCATCCAGCGCGTTCGCCGCTCCCGCGTCGACGGGCAACGGACCGCGGCTGGTTTCCGAGCAAGACCGGTTGGCCGATGTGGTTATCAACTATCCACTCTGGGCCGTTCTCGGCATGTTCTATGGCTTTGGTCTGCTGCTGGCATTCACGCCCTGTGTCTTGCCGATGGTGCCGATTCTCTCGGGAATCATCGCCGGGCATGGAGATAACGTGACACCCGGCAAGGGATTCGCGCTCTCCCTCTCCTACGTCATGGGGATGGCGGTCACCTACACGGCCGGCGGCGCTTTGGCGGCCCTGGCGGGCGGCCAGGTACAGGCCGCTTTTCAGCAACCCTGGATTCTGACGCTCTTCGCAGGACTCTTCGTACTGCTCGCCATGGCCATGTTCGGCCTGTTCGAACTGCAGATGCCCGCGGCGATACAGACTCGAATGACGAGTATGGCGAACAACCAGAGGGCCGGCACATTCATTGGCACGGCGATCATGGGAGCGCTCTCGGCCCTGATCGTGACGACCTGTGTCGCGCCGCCGCTGGTTGCCACGCTGGCCGTAATCGGCCAGAGCGGTGACGTGGTCCGGGGCTCGGGCGCGTTGTTCGCGTTGAGTCTAGGCATGGGCTCACCGCTGTTACTGGTCGGCGCCTCCGCCGGAAAGCTGCTCCCGAAGGCCGGCCCTTGGATGGACCTGGTCAAGGGAGCTTTCGGCGTCATGATGCTCGGGCTCGCCATCTGGATGATGGAGCGCGTCTTGCCTGGAAGCATCACGCTCGCCCTGTGGGCGCTCCTGGTCTTCCTGACCGGCGTCTTTCTGGGCGCGTTCGAGCCCCTTCCGGAGCTGCCGTCACCCACACGACGGCTGAGCAAGGGGGTGGGCATTCTCGCGTGCCTGTACGGGGCGCTGATGATCGTGGGCGTTACGCTGGGCGGCGATGATCCACTCGAGCCCATACCACGGGGTGCCCTGCTCGCCGGACCCGTCGGTAGCGGGACCACCGCTCAGCTGGCCTTCGAGCCGGTGACCTCGGTCGCCCAGCTGGAAGTGGCGCTGGCAGAGGCACGGGAGGCCGGCATGCCGGTCATGCTGGACTTCACGGCGGAGTGGTGCGTCGCTTGCAAGGAGTACGAGGAATACACGTTCCCGGATGCAGAGGTCATCGCGGCCCTGGATTCTTTCGTGTTGCTGCAAGCGGACGTGACCGAGAACAACGACGACGACAAAGCGCTGCTCCAGCGTTTCTCGAGCTTCGGACCGCCGACCATCGCGTTTTTCGATCGCTACGGCCAGGAGCGTGAGGCATACAAGCTCGTTGGCTTCCATGGCGCAGAGGAATTCAGTACGCACGTCAGTCAACTCGCCTCGTTGTAGAACGGCGAGACTCGATGGCACGCACCGCAAGCCTCACGCTCGCCCTGAGTTGCGCCGCCGTTGTTGCGTACCTCGGTTACCGCGCCCTGCTCCCCACGCCTGCCGCGACACCGGCCACCCCCGAGATCGTTGCCGCCAGCGAACCGGTGGAGAGCCTTCCGGAGTTCACGCTCCAGGACGTGGCGGGGGGCGCACGATCGATCCAAAGCTGGCCGGGCAACGCGCTGGTCATCAATTTCTGGGCGACCTGGTGCGCGCCATGCCTGAGAGAGATCCCTCTCCTTAAGGAGTTCCAAGCTGCGCACGCCGAGCAATCCGTCCAGGTGATCGGAATTGCGGTCGATCGGCTGGAGCCAGTGAAGGAGTTCGCGGCAGGCATGGATTTCAACTACCCAATCCTGGTGGGCCAGTCGGACGCGATGAACGCGGCGGCGGCGTTTGGGGTGGATTTCTTCGCCCTGCCCTTTACCGTGTTCACCGATACCGCGGGCAGCATCCTGGGCGTGCACACGGGTGAAGTGCACCCTGAGGACCTCCAGAACCTCAGCCAGGTCCTCGCCGACCTGGCGGGCGGCACCACGGATCTAGCCGACGCACGCGCCAGGCTCGCCGGCCGAAGATAGCCATCCCCGCTAATTTGCCGCCAACTGCGGCTAAATTATGTAAACTAGCCTATATTTTCGGCGATCTTGCACGATGGCGCATTTCCTACTGCTAAATGGCCCGAACCTCGGGCTCCTCGGCCACCGGGAGCCCGACCTCTACGGTGACGCCACCTTGGAGGAGATCGAGGCCCATCTGAAGAAACTGGCCAAGCAGCGCGGACACAAGCTGTCGTCTTTTCAGAGCGATGCCGAACATGAGCTCGTGAAGCGCATCCACGATGCCCGCGAGGAATCCATCGATCTCATCCTCTTCAACCCCGCGGCCTTTACCCACACCAGCATCGTACTGAGAGACGCGCTTCTGGCGGTGAGGATACCGTTCATCGAGGTTCACCTTTCCAATGTCGCGGCACGCGAGGATTTCAGACAGCAGTCTTTTTTCTCGGACGTCGCCATAGGCACTATCGCCGGCTTTGGTCTGACGGGCTATGAGCTCGCGCTCATCGCAGCCGAACGTTACCTGGGCTAAAGGGGCAGACGATGGACATCAGGAAGGTCAAGAAACTCATCGAGCTCCTCCAGGAATCCGGAATCGCGGAGATCGAGATCTCCGAGGGCGAGGAATCCGTCCGTATCAGCCGCTACTCCACCGCAGGGCCAACGACCCTGGTTCAAGGCACCGCGGCACCGGCGGGCGCTGTGCAACAGCTCGGGCTGACTGAGGGCGCAATCGCCGCGCCGGCGGATGCCGGAAGAGGTGGCCATGAGGTCACCGCGCCCATGGTCGGCACCTTCTACGCGGGCCCCGCGCCCGGCGCCAAGCCGTTTGTCGAGATAGGCACCGAGGTCGCGGTCGGCGATACGCTCTGCATACTCGAAGCCATGAAGATGATGAACCAGATCGAGTCCGACTTCAGCGGGCGTGTCGTCAGTATCCTGGTCGAGAACGGCGCCCCGGTGGAGTTCGGCCAGGTGCTCTTCATCGTCGAAGAGTAGCCGTCCATGCTGGAAAAGGTCCTGATTGCCAATCGCGGGGAGATCGCGCTGCGTGTTCTCAGGGCGTGCCAGGAACTCGGCATCAAGACGGTCGCCGTCCACTCCACAGCCGACGCTGGCCTCAAACACGTTCTCCTGGCCGACGAAACCGTCTGCATCGGGCCGCCGCCTTCCTCTGATAGCTACCTCAACATGCCGGCTATCATCGCGGCCGCGGAGGTCACTGACGCGGTAGCCATTCACCCAGGCTACGGGTTCTTGTCCGAGAATGCGGATTTCGCAGAACGCGTCCAGGAGAGCGGATTCGTATTCATCGGCCCCGAGCCCGACACCATTCGCCTGATGGGTGACAAGGTCTCCGCCATCGCGGCGATGAGGGCGGCGGGCGTCCCGTGCGTGCCGGGCTCCGACGGCGTCCTGGCGGATGACAACGAAGAGAACGCGAGACTCGCGCGGGACATCGGCTACCCGGTCATCATCAAGGCCGCTGGCGGCGGGGGCGGCCGGGGCATGCGTGTCGTGAACAGCGAAGCCTCCCTTTTCAATGCGATCAGCATCACTCAAGGCGAGGCACTGGCGGCTTTCGGGAACGAACAGGTCTACATGGAGAAGTATCTCGAGCGTCCGCGCCACATTGAGTTTCAGGTACTCGCGGACAACCATGGGAACGCCATTCATCTGGGTGAACGGGACTGCTCCATGCAGAGGCGCCACCAGAAAGTGGTCGAGGAGGCCCCCGCCCCGGGCATCACGACCGAAGTACGAACACGGATGGGCGCCCGGTGCGCGGAGGCTTGTCTTGACATCGGTTACCGGGGAGCAGGCACATTCGAGTTTCTCTTTCAGGATGGAGAATTCTTCTTCATCGAGATGAATACCCGCATACAGGTCGAGCATCCGGTGACCGAGATGGTCACGGGCATCGACATCGTCAAGGCACAGATCCTGATCGCCGGGGGTGACCCGCTTCTGCAACGACAGGCTGACGTCCAGTGGTCCGGGCACGCCATCGAGTGCCGTATAAATGCGGAAGATCCCAAAACCTTCATGCCGTCTCCCGGAACCGTCGATCTCTGGCATGCCCCGGGTGGCCCCGGGATTCGCGTCGACAGTCATCTGTATGGCGGCTACGCGGTTCCACCCCACTACGACTCGTTGATCGCCAAGGTCGTTGCGCATGGAGACAGCCGCGAATCTGCGATCGCCAGAATGAACACCGCGCTGAGCGAGATCGTGGTGGAAGGCATTCGAACCAACGTGCCTCTTCATCAGGAGATCTGTCAGCACGCTGCCTTCAAGACCGGCGGAACCGACATCAACTATCTCGAGAAGCGCCTGGGACTGAAATAGAGCTGCCGTGTCCTGGCAAGAGCTGCAGATCGTCCTGGACACCGCCGAAGTGCCCCGCGCGGAGGCGCTCCTCGGACTCGCCGGCGCCACGGCCATCACCCTGGCCAGCGCGGGCGGGGAAGCGTTGCTCGAGCCGCTTCCCGGCGAGACGCCGATGTGGCACTCCGTCGTGTTGAGAGCCTTGTTCCCGCCTGCAATACCGCTCAGTGCTGTCGCTGCCAATCTGCAGCTCGCACTGGCCCTCCAGACCGGGATCTCAGTGCGCACGCTCTCCGACGAGGAGTGGAAAGGTACCTGGGAGCGTCGGCCGCGCTCTCAACGCATAGGCAAGCGGTTGCTGCTTACGGCGGCCGACGAGAACGTTTCCGCTACCGAGCGAGCCGTGGTGAGACTCAACCTCGGACTCGCGTTCGGCACCGGGGAGCATCCGACGACGGCTCTGTGTCTGGAGTGGCTGGATGCCGAGCTCCAGACGGGCACCCGGATCATCGATTACGGCTGTGGTTCCGGCGTCCTGGCAATCGCTGCCCTGCGACTGGGCGCAACCTGCGGGTGGGCCGTCGACATCGACTCACAGGCGCTTACCGCTAGCCGAGCGAATGCGCGTCTGAACCAGGTTGAAGAACGGCTGTGGATCGGCACGCCCGAGGAGTTGCCCGCGGTGGAGGTAGACATAGTCGTAGCGAACATACTCGCGGGCACACTGGGGGACCTCGTCGGGCTTTTCGGGGATTGCATCAGGCCCGGAGGCCACCTGGTCTTGAGTGGAATCCTGGAGTCCCAGACCGACGACCTGCGCCGAAGCTATGATGACCAGTTCGGGCCATTCACAATGCGGCGAAAGGATGGGTGGGTACTTCTTTCGGCCCCACGCCGGTGAAGGGTCCCTGAACGCTTCGGGGGGCCAACGGTTCCGAGAACCGCTAGAATGGCCACCTGGAATCTGCCCATGCTATTCACCCGTTGCCCAGACTGTCAGACGAACTTCCGGATAACCGCCGAGGCGCTCCGTAAAGCGGATGGCCAGGTCAAGTGCGGTCATTGCGCGGCTGTCTTCAATGCCTACGAAGCGCTTCGCGACGATAGTGGCGCGCAGCATCAGGCCCCGCTGGAAGAAGAACCGACGGAAGTTGAGTTTGACTCGCTCAGCGAAACGGACGAGTACTATGGCCTCAGGGAAGACGAACCAGCCGAGAGCCTCGGCGAATACGCTATAGAAGAGGCCGAGGCAGAAGAGGTCGAACCCGAAGAATTCCTGCCGGACGAAGCAGACGCGCACCACGAAACGGCGCAAAGCGAGGACGAACCCCTTCCTCCAGCCACAGAACCGACGCTCGAGTTCAACCTGCCCCAGGACGAGTGGACGACTTTCTTCGAGCACGCCGCCGGCCAACCCCTGTCCGACGACCTCCCGCAGAGCGGCGGCACGCTCGAGCCACCGACTGGCGATCCGAGACCGGAGCATTCCGAGCAGGAGGTCCTCGTCGAGGAAATAGTCATTGAGGCTGAAGCGGAAGAGGTTGGTGAGCCCGCCTTCGCCGACGATGATGCCGACAATGATAATGATACTGAGAACGACGTATTCCGAATCATCGAAGTCCCCGACTCCGACGAAGCCGCGGCGCAACTAGACGAGTCAGACTCCTCCGCCATGGACCCCCCACCTGAGTCCTCCGGCGTTTTCGCGGAGCTGGACTCAGCCGAGGAAATGGCAGCGACGCCGTCCTACGAGGAAGAGGATAGCGGCGCTGCCCCGACGAAGATCGGTCGAGTAGAGATGGCGCTCGAGCTGCGGGACAAGCTGGTGTCGTCCCGCTGGGTCGCGGGGTCGCTGCTGCTCTCGACTCTCCTGATGGTTCAAGTGGTTCATCACTTCCGCGCGCCCTTAGCCGGTCAGCCAGTCGTCGGTCCGTTGTTGAGGGGCGCTTACGCCATGGCGGGCGCAGAGCTCACCCCGGAGTGGGATCTTTCCCAGTACGAGATCATGGACTGGGTAGCGACCGCCGCAGCCGAGACGGAGGGACCCGGAACCCTGCAGATCAGTGCCCGTATCCACAACCGCGGGCCACGCGCCCAACCTTACCCAAGCGTTCGCCTGGAGCTGAAGGACCGCTGGGAAGCAACAGTCGGCAGCCGTGTCTTCACGGCGGATGAGTACCTGCCCGAAGACGTGACGCAGGAGCGCGTCATGGATGCCGGCTCGACGGTTCCCGCAAGCCTGGCGCTCGTCGACCCCGGCCAGGACGCTTACGGTTTCGAGCTCGACATCTGCGCCGAGGTCAGCGCGGGGGGGCTGAGATGCGCATCGGACACGGTGTTTCAGTGACGGCGGATACTGGAATGCGGATCGGCGGCGTTGAGTTTCCCAATCGTCTGGCATTGGCGCCCATGGCAGGTATCTCGGATCCGCCTTTCCGGCGCCTTTGCGCGGATCTCGGCGCGGCGATGACACCAAGCGAGATGATCACCGCAGACACCCGACTGTGGAAGAGCGACAAGTCCCTGCGACGGCTGAGTACGTGGGGGAGTACGACGCCGAGGATCATTCAGATCGCGGGATTCGACCCTGAGATGCTCGCCTGCGCGGCGGTGACCGCGCAGGACCAGGGCGCCGACATCGTCGATATCAATATGGGTTGCCCGGCCAAGAAGGTCTGCCGGCGTCAGGCCGGTTCCGCGTTGCTCAGGGACCCGGGCCTGGTGCGCGGCATCCTGAATCGGGTCGTCCGTCGCGCCACCGTTCCAGTCACTCTGAAGATTCGAACGGGCTGGTGCCCCGAGTCAAGAAACGGTGTCGAGATTGCACGTGTTGCCGAGGACTGCGGCGTCGCAGCGTTGACCGTCCATGGACGCACACGAGCGTGCAGGTTTTCTGGTCATGCAGAATACGACACGATTCGTCAAATCAAGAAGTCCGTGCGCATCCCCGTCATCGCCAACGGTGATATTGATTCACCAGAGAAAGCAAAGTCAGTTCTGGATTACACTTACGCGGATGCAATCATGATCGGTCGAGGTGCTCGCGGTAAGCCTTGGATATTCACTCAAATTAATTCTCATCTATCCGACAAATCGCAAGTAGAGCTTCCCTTCGTGTCTGTCCGTGATATTATGTTTACCCACCTCGACAGTCTGTACTCCTTCTACGGAGAGTCCATAGGGGTTCGCGTTGGTCGCAAACACTTGGCTTGGTACTCACAGTATCAGGACGGTGGGGATGGGTTTCGTCAGCAGGTCGTACGTGTGGAGACAGCTCGGGAGCAACTCGAACTGACGAGGTTTTTCTTAGATGACATTCCGCACGCAGACATAATGATTGAGTGCGGCCGCCCGCGGGGGGAACGCGGTGAGCAATCCGAAAAGCAAGAAAAGAACAAGCAAGAAGAAGGGAAAGAAAGCGAAGGCGGCGGTTCGCGTGGGAGTGCGAAACAAGCCGCTCAGTGCGCTTACAGATGAAGCACTCAGGAGCTATCTCAAGAGCCTCAATGGCCACAGACCCGCCGAGCTATACCAGCTCGTGATGGGTGAAGTGGAGAAGCCGTTATTCAGAGCGGTGATGGACTATACCGGCGGAAATCAGAGTCAAGCGGCCGAGATCCTCGGCATCAATCGTGGCACGTTGCGTAAGAAGCTGAAGAATTACAAGCTGTTGGGCGGATGAGCCGCCGAGAAAACCGGACTCGCCGTGCCCTCATTAGCGTGTCTGACAAAACCGGGCTGGTCCCCTTTGCTCAGGCGCTGGTGAACCTGTCGTTCGAGATCGTATCGACCGGTGGTACCGCGGAGACACTGCGAGCAGCAGGCGTACCGGTCAAGGACGTCTCCGAACTCACTCAGTTCCCCGAGATAATGGATGGAAGGGTGAAGACCCTCCACCCTTTTGTTCACGGGGGGCTGCTGGCACGCGCCGACACCGACGAGGTTGTGACGGCAGAGCACGGCATTGAATGGATAGACCTGCTGGTTGTGAATCTGTACCCGTTCGAGTCCACCATCGCACGTCCGGACTGCACCACTGAACAGGCCATAGAGAACATCGACGTCGGCGGACCGGCGATGCTAAGGGCCGCCGCAAAGAATCACGCTCGGCTCACCGTTGTCACAGAACCCGATGACTACCCGCGCGTTTTGCAGGCGTTCGAGAACGGCGATCCATCCGCAGAGCTCAACCGCGAGCTGGCGGTGAAGGCATTCAGTCGCACGTGCGCCTACGATGGAGCGATCAGCTATTACCTCAGACAGACTTATTCCGACGAAACTTTCCCGGAGTCTCTGGTACTCACGGGGACGCGGGTGGCCAACCTGCGCTATGGCGAGAATCCGCATCAGCAGGCGGCTCTCTATCGCCTGCCCGGCCCGGGCGGGCTGTCGGGTGCGAACCAGGTTCAGGGTAAGCCCCTGAGTTTCAACAATCTTGCGGATACTGACGCCGCGGTGCAGTGCGCGAGGGCCTTCGACAAGTGCGCATGCGTCATTGTGAAACACGCCAACCCCTGCGGCGCGGCGATTGCCCCGACG
>Ga0224508_10000236_pt1 | contig 56352 bp, 47 predicted proteins | sample SF_Jan12_sed_USG_4_FD_170157 | JGI IMG/M metagenome (GOLD analysis project Ga0224508, IMG submission 170157) | Sediment microbial communities from San Francisco Bay, California, United States - SF_Jan12_sed_USGS_21 | ecosystem: Environmental > Aquatic > Marine > Sediment | place: USA... | reverse complement strand
GTCATCACGATGGGAGCCCAGAGCTTCATGGGAGCCCACGCTACCGAAGCCCCCGGCCCGGTCCAAAAAAGCGCGGATGTTGGGTAGCCGGGGGGTGGGCGGGTTGGGTGGTTTGGTTTAATTACACCGCCCACCCACCCCCACCCGTAGTCCTCCCTGCCGCGCGCTTCGCTACGCTCGCGCTTGGCGGCGCCTTTGGCGCCGGGCTTCGCCCTTCGGGCTCGCGCTGCCGCCTGCTGTCTGCAGGCTGGCGCTGGAAGTCGAACTAGGTCTACCCCTGCCTCGCCAGCTCCTCCACCATCGGCATCAACTTGTCCCGCGTGTTCAGCGAGGGATCCTCGATCACCCGGTCGAGCAGCGTCCGGAGGATCTCGCCGACGATCGGCCCTGCGCCGCCCTCTAGATGCTCGATCACGTCCTTGCCTCCAATCGCGAGGTCCTGGGTGGCGAGGGCATTGCCCTCTTCGATGCTTTTGTCGATTCGGCCTCGCAATTCCTTCAACGCCGCAAGCTCTTCTTCGACGTTGCGCCCCTTGCCGAGGGCGTCTGCGTTGCCCAGTCGCAGCAAGGGGTCGACGCGCTCGGGCCCCACCCGTTTGATGAACCTGCGCACGGCCGCGTCGGTCCACTCGTTGCTGTAGCAAATCAAGTGGTGCCGAATGAGCTCCACCACGAGCTCGCGTTCCTGGTTCGAAAAGCGGTAGCTGCGGAGCCAGCGCTCCGCCATGTCGGCGCCGACCTTTTCATGATGGTAGAACGTCCAGTCGCCGGTCTTGTCGGACTTGGCGCGGGTGCGCGGCTTGGCGACGTCGTGAAGGAGCGCGGCGATTCGTTCGACGGGGTCCGCGGCCGACTCGTCGAGCACACGCATCGTATGATTCCAAACATCGTAGGCGTGCCATTGGTTTTGCTCGCAGCCGACTTGCTCCAACAGCTCGGGATAGGTCACCTCGAGAATGCCGGTGCGCCGCATCACCTCGAATGCGCGCGATGGCACCGCCGCACTCATCGCCTTCATCCACTCTTCTCGAACGCGCTCCGGGCTCACCTTTCGAAACGTGTCGAGCGCGCCGCGAAAGGCCGCTTCGGTGCCCGGATCGAGCTCAAAGTCGAGCGTAGCCACGAAGCGCGCGCCCCGAAGAATCCGAAGCCCATCCTCTTGGAAGCGCTCGCTCGGCTCGCCCACGGCGCGAAGGACTTTGTCCCGCATGTCGGCCAGCCCACCGAAGGGATCGACCAGCTGCCCGTCGACCGGGTCGTAGGCGAGGGCATTCACCGTGAAGTCCCGGCGCGCCAGATCGCGATCGATGTCTTCTACAAACACCACGTGGTCCGGGCGCCTGCCGTCCGAATAGGCGCCCTCCCCGCGAAGCGTCGTCACCTCGAAGGGCTGACCCTTCCAAAGGACGGTCACGGTGCCGTGGTCGATGCCGGTCGGGATGACCTTGCCGAAGACTTTTTGGACCTTTTCCGGCCGCGCCGTCGTGGCGACGTCCCAGTCGTTGACCCGCTCCCCACGCAGGGTGTCGCGGACGCAGCCGCCAACCACCCAGGCCCGCTCCCCGGCACTGCGAAGCTCCTTACAAATGTCGAGCACCGGCCTGGCGATCTGCTGGCGGAGAATTCGGTGTGGCACCTCGCTTCGATAACCTTAGGAAGGAACCAACGCAATTGGCTTGGAAGCCCAACAGGGGTACACTCGAGTGCTTGCCCCCTGCCCCCCCGACAATCGAATGAATAGACTTTGGAAGCCCTTGCTTGGTTTGGTGGTCGTCCTCGCGGCGTTCACCGTTTCCTTTGGCTGGCCGATTCAAAACGGCCTCCAAATCGACATCGACACCTCGCCGAGGGCCCAAGCCGCGCGTCAGAAGACGCCCTGGGACCTGACCAAGCTTCAGGTGATGAATCGGGTGATTCATCAGGTGAACGACGACTATGTCGATCCCAAACGAATCGACCATCAGCGAATGATGCTCGCCGGCCTCGATGCCATCCAAAAGGATGTGGCGCCTGTCCTCGTCCACTACGAAGACGGCGCCGAGACGCTCCAGGTCCAGGTCAACAGCCGTCAGAGCGAGTTCGCCATTCAGGACGTGTCGAGCCCATGGGAGCTCGCCGGGCGGTTCCGAGAGGTCTTCGCCTTCCTGCAGGAAGAGCTCAAAAACGAAGACGACATCGAGCTCAGTGAGATCGAGTACAGCGCCGTCAACGGGATGCTAAAAACGCTGGACCCGCACACGGTGCTGATGCCCCCGGAGATGTTCGCCGAGATGCAAACCAGCACACGCGGCGAGTTTGGCGGGCTGGGTATCGTCATCTCCGTTCGCGACGGCCACCTCACGGTCATCAGGCCGATCGAATCCACCCCTGCGTCCAAGGCTGGGCTGCAGCGTGGCGACCGGATCGTGAAGATCAATGACGAGTCGACGCTGAACATGCCTTTGAACGGCGCGGTCACGCGTCTTCGCGGCCGACCGGGTTCCAAGGTCACAATCTTCATTCGCCGCGAGAACAAGGCAGGCATTTGGTCTGCACCGCGGCGCGTCGAGCTCACCCGCGCGGTCATCGAAATCGCCTCCGTCGACCACCGAATGCTGCGCGACAACGTCGGCTACATCCAAATCAAGAACTTCCAAGGAAACACCGAGTCGCATCTGCGTCGGGCGCTCGCGACGCTTCACAAAAAGCGAATGGTCGGCCTGGTGCTAGATCTGCGTAACAACCCCGGCGGTCTGCTCGATCAGGCCGTCCAGGTGGCCGACACGTTTCTCGAGGAAGGCCCGATCGTCACGACCTCTTCGCAGGACCCGCGGGAACGGACGGAAGAGTTTGCCGACGCGAGTGGCACCGAGCCGCGCTACCCGATCGTCGTCCTCATCAACGGCCACAGCGCATCGGCCAGCGAAATTGTCGCCGGCGCCCTGAAGAACCACGACCGCGCGCTCATCATCGGCGAGCAGAGCTTCGGCAAGGGTTCGGTTCAGGTGCTCTACCAGCTGCAAGACCGTTCGGCGTTGAAGCTCACCGTGGCCCAGTACCTGACGCCCGGGGACGTTTCGATTCAGGGCGTGGGCATCGTGCCCGACATCGCGATCAACCCGATGACCGTCGACCGAGAGAACATGGATCTCAAGGTCGACGAGACCTTCCGCGAATCGGATCTAGAGTCCCATCTCACCCATGTGAGCGCGACCGATTCACAGCGCCCCGCGGTGGTCATGGGCTACTACCTCAACGCGGCGCTGCGCCAACGCCTGATGGAGGCCGAGCCCGGCGAGGAGGAGAACGAGGACCAGGAAGCCTTCCTGATTCGCTTCTCGCGGAGCCTCGTCGTCAACGCCAAGTCGCCCAAGCGCCAGCAGATGCTGCGCTCAGCCGCGCCGATCATCGAGCGGGTCCAGAGGCAGGAAACCGAGAAGGTCGTCCGTGACCTGAAGAAGCTCGGCATCGACTGGAGCGTGGGTCCAGACCAGGGGCCGAGCGAGATTCGGGTCACCGCGAAGACGAGCGCGGGCGACAAGCCCGTGCGCGCGGGCGATCCGCTGACGCTCACCGTAGAAGTGACCAACCAGGGCGAGCGGCCGCTCTATCAACTGCGCGCGACGACCCGTAGCGACAATCCATGGTTTGCCAGTCGTGAGATGGTGTTTGGCAAGCTCCTACCCGGCGAGACCCGCTCATGGGCCACCACTCTCGGCGGTTGCACGACCGAAGACGAAAAACGTGTGTGCCGCATCCCACGGAGCATGAACGACCGTGCGGATGCCACGCTGGTCGAGTTCGAAGAGGCGCACGGGCACATCCCCGATCCGGTCGAGGTTCGGTCGGTGATTCGCGCGCTCCCCCAGCCGCGGTTCGCCTATGGCTTGCAGGTCGCGGACAACATCAGCGGCAACGGGGACGGCCGGGTGCAGCGCGGCGAGCAGGTGAGCCTGTACGTCACCGTCAAGAACATCAGCGACGTCGACAGCTTCGAAGTTCAAGCCAATCTGCAGAACAAGAGTGGCGCGGGTGTGCTGCTCTACGACGGCCGCTTCCGTCACGACTCGATCCCCGCGGGCGCGGAATGGGTCGTGCCTTTCACCTTCCAGGTGCTTCCCGACTTCCAGGAAGACAAGGCCACCCTTCTGTTCGCCGTCTCCGATACGGAGCTCGGCGCCACCGTGGGTCAGAAGCTCGATGTGCCGATTTACGACGAACCCGGTCCGGTGAAGGCCTTGCCCGCCAAGGGCGTGGTGAGCTTGAGTCCGGGCGTCGAGATCCGAGAGCGGCCCGACGTCAACGCAGCGCTCATCGGGGTCGTGAAGGGCTCGTTCCGAGCGCTGCACACCGCGACCAGCGGCGTGTTCGAGCGCGTGAACCTCGGCGCGGGCCGGCCGGGTTGGGTGGCGGCCACCGGTGTCCTGCCGTCCCAGGGCCAGGTCTCCAAAGAGCCGCCCGTCGCCTGGCTCGCAGGCAACGCGCCCCCCGAAATCGACCTCCTGCCGCCGGAGAGCTACGTCACGCGCGGCGAAGTTTTCAGACTGCAAGGCAAGGCCATCGACGCGCAGCGGGTGCGAGACCTCTACATTTCCACGGGCGGACACAAGGTCTACTACGAATCGAACCAGGGTAGCTCCAATCCGAGAGAGCTCGCGTTCGACGCAGAGATTCCCGTTCACCCGGGGACGAACTCCATCATGGTGGTCGCCCGTGAGGACAACAACTCGGTCACCCGCCGGTTCTTGACGGTCCGGCGTGACGCTGAGGACGGCTCGCTCATGGAGACCACGAAGTTCGAGGGCGCCCTGCTCAGCAACGGCAACGGCGGCCCCCACTGAGCCACGCGCCTGTGGCTGAGTGAGGCCTGGTGGCGGTTACGGCGAAGACGCCCCCGAAAAGAAGCCGGCGAAACGCTCGACGCCCTCGGGCAACTGGCCACCGGAACGGATGTGCTGCCACAGCAGCGGCGCCAGCGTTTCTGCCGCCTCGGACACGGTGACCGCCAGCGCGGCGTCATCGATCTTGAAGTCGCGCCGAGATTCAATCTCGATGCTCTTGATTTTGCTCTCTTTCCAAGCGATGCACAGCGACTCGGGGTCGAGGCTCGGGAGCGACTGAAGGAGGCGGGCTTCCCCCTGGGCCTCCGTGCCCGTGAGGAACGCGGATTGCTCGACGCGGCCATGTCGCTGGATGAGTCTTGCGAGGCGTTGCTGGGCGCTGGGCTCCTCTTCGACGGCGAGCAGCGCAGCGAGAGCGCGAGTCGGGTCAGCTGCGTCCTGGAGCACCGCACGAACCAGCGCATGGCGCTCAGGGAGGGCCAGCTCTGCATAGGCAAAGGCCAGGCCGTCCAGGGCCGTCCGGTCGTGCAGGATTTGGTCGAGTAGGCTTGCAAACGGACCCCTGCGCGGCCGATCTGCGCTCGCAATGCCGGGGCGTGTGGGCCTCACAGGGCGGATATACCTCAGAGCCCCCCATTCGACCAGCTTCCCTTGATGTAGTGAAACGTATTCTATTTGACTTCATTTACCCACTTGGCTAAGGGCCTTCCGTTCGGGAGTTGGCATGCGGGGAACCAAGCTCATCATGCAGCACCAGAAGATGGTTCATGGCCTCGCCTACCGCCTTCGCCGCGAGCTCTCGCTCCGCGGGGAGCTCGACGACTTGATCGCCTTCGGCTTTGGCGGCCTGCTGGAAGCCCAGCGTCGATTCGACCCAAGTCGGGGGGTGCAGTTCCAGACGTTCGCCTATCACCGCGTCCGTGGCGCCATGCTGGACGGCGTCCGAAAGATGGCCGACCTGCCCCGCCGCGCGCACGAGCGCCTGCAGGCGCCGGACGACGTCACGCCGACCGCGCTGCCGAGCGCGCTCGACCGGGCCTTCACCCGCATGAGCGCGTCGCTCAGCACCGCGACAGTGCTCCAGGGCAGCTTTGGAGACGAGAGCCCGGAAGCCGCGCTGCTCAAGAATGAGAGCGTCACGCGACTTCTTCAGGCGCTCCCGAGGCTCTCGCCGAGGCAGAGGGTGCTCGTGCGCGGGTTCTACTTCGAGGGCCGTTCCATCGACGCGATGGCAAGGGAGCTCGGCATCTCGAAGTCCTGGGCGAGCCGTCTTCATCGTCACGCGCTCGGCGAGCTTCGCGACGCGCTCGAAACGCCTTGAGCGAAACCCGGCCAATCAGCCGAAATCTAGCTCTTCCCGGGAGGTTACGTGCGCATGCGGGTACGCGCCTGAGCCCCAAATGCGAACCGAGTTGCGCACTTGACTCGGGGTGTGAGCTTTTTGGGCTCAGGTGTGGCAATCGCGGCCCTGCCTTGTAAATTCCGGTGTAAAACGAAGCCGGATTTCCCCGGTTTTGCGGTTTTCTACATGTGGCACGTAATCTGCATCATCCTCGGGCAGCATGGGGGCTACGAGAACACCAGACCCGAACGCGGCGCCCGACAACCGCGGCGTCCGGATTATCGCGAAGTCGGTCTACCGTGAGCTCCGCAATAGCGGCCACAGCCGTTCGGACGTCGTCGCATTCACCAATGCCGTGCTCGAGCTGGTGACCACCGAGCTTCGTGACGCCCAAGAGGCGGCCGAGTAGCAATCGCGAGTCGCGCTGATTTCGGTCAAAAGCGCAAACGATTCGGGTATTTGGCTCCTTGACCGATTCGCCGTGCGCGCTAGGTTCCGCGCTCGGTGCTGATCCAGTCTCACTGGGCTGCAGTCGGGAGGGAGTCGAACGAACGATGGCTACGAAAATCGGAATCAATGGTTTTGGACGGATTGGGCGCTGCGTCGCTCGAATCATCGCGGAGCGCGGAGGAGACATCGAGATCGTTGGCATCAACGACCTGACCAGCGCCGACATGCTCGCCCATCTCCTCGAGTGGGACTCGGTGCACCGGCACTTCTCGCACCCGGTCAGGGCCGAGGATGGCGCGATTCGGATCGGGGACAGGCGCATTCCGGTCTCGGCCGAGCGAGACCCGTCGAAGCTGAAGTGGAAAGAGCTCGGCGCCGAAGTCGTACTCGAGTGCACGGGCTTCTTTCGAACCAAGGAAGCCGCGTCGGCGCATTTGAAGGCCGGCGCAGAGCGCGTGATCATCAGCGCGCCCGGTAAGGGTGAGATCGACGGTACATTCGTCGTCGGCATCAACAGCGACGAGTTCAACCCGAAGACCGACCGTGTCATCAGCTGCGCATCCTGCACGACCAACTGCTTAGCCCCGCTCGTCAAGGTGCTCCACGACACCTACGGGATCGTGAAGGGCCACATGGTCACCGTGCACGCGTACACCAACGACCAGGGTCTTCTCGACCAGCCGCACTCGGACAAGCGCCGGGCGCGAGCCGCTGCCCTTTCGATGATCCCGACCTCGACTGGCGCTGCGACGGCGATTGGGCTCGTGATTCCCGAGCTTCAAGGCAAGCTTGCTGGTACGGCGATTCGCGTGCCGACTCCAAACGTATCCCTCACCTGCCTCACCGCGCAGCTCGCCAAGAGCACCGATCGGGACGCGGTCAACGCGTCGCTCAAGGCGGCGGCAGAGGGCCCGCTCAAGGGCATCCTCCAATTCCAGGAGACGCCGCTCGTCTCGGTCGATTTCATGGGCAACCCACATTCGTCGATCTGCGACGCGGCGCAGACCGAGGTGGTCGGCGGTGACCTCGTCGAGGTGCAGAGCTGGTACGACAACGAGTGGGGCTTCTCGAACCGCATGCTCGATCTGGTGCGGATCGTATCGAGCGCGAGCTGATTGCGTGGCGGCGTCCATTCGTTCGATCGAGGACCTGAACCTCGAAAGCGTCGCTACGTTCATTCGCGTCGACTTCAACGTACCGCTGAAGAACGGTGAAGTGACCGACGACACCCGAATCCGTGCCGCCCTTCCGACGATTCGCTACGCGCTCGAGCAAGGCGCGCGCGTGGTTTTGGCTTCGCACCTCGGCCGTCCCAAGGGCAAGGTCGTTCCCGAGCTTTCGCTCGAACCGGTGGCCGCTCGCTTGGCCGAGCTTCTCGACGCCGGCGAGGTACGCCTCACCGACGACTGCATCGGAGACGGGGCGCGCAAGGTCGTCCAAGACCTTCGCGACGGCCAGGTGGCGCTGCTCGAGAACCTGCGATTCCACGAAGAGGAAAAGAACAACGACGTGGACTTCGCGCGCGAGCTCGGCGGCTCTTGCACGGCGTACGTAAACGACGCCTTCGGGGCCGCACACCGGGCGCATGCATCGGTGAGCGCCCTTCCCCGCCTGATCGAGGATCGCGCGGCGGGCTTCTTGCTTCAGCGGGAGCTAGAGGTGCTCGACAAGCTTCGCACCGACACGCCGCGTCCGTACATCGCGATCCTCGGCGGCGCGAAGGTCAGCGACAAGATTGGCGTCATGGAAGCGCTGCTCGGCAAAGTCGATGCGCTTCTGGTCGGTGGCGCGATGGCAAATACCTTCTTGGCGGCGCGCGGCCTGAGCGTGGGGAAGAGCCTCTGTGAAACCGACAAGCTCGCCTTGGCGCGAAGCCTGATGGCCGCCGCCGGGGAGAGCAAAGTCGACCTCCTTCTTCCGGTCGACCTTCGGGTCGGTGATTCGATCGAGTCGACGGACGCGCAGGTCGTCGGCGTCGACGCGATCCCAGCCGATGCGATGGCGCTCGACATCGGCCCGGCGACCGAACGGCTCTACCGGGAACGACTCCGTCGGGCGATGGCGGTGTTTTGGAACGGGCCGATGGGCCTCTTCGAGAACGCGGCCTTTGCGGAGGGCACCCTCGCCGTCGCACGCGCCGCGGCCGATTGCCCTGGGTTCAGCGTGGTCGGTGGCGGCGACAGCGTTGCCGCGGTGAAGCAGGCCGATCTGGCGAGCCGCTTCGATCACGTGTCCACTGGCGGCGGCGCGTCGTTGGAGTATCTAGAGGGCCGCCCACTTCCGGGCGTGGAGGCGCTTCAGCCATGACGAAACGCACGCCGCTCATCGCGGGCAACTGGAAGCTGAACAACACCATCGCAGAGTCAAGTGCGCTCGCCGGCGCGATCGCCGCGCACGTCGGCGCCGGGCTCGGCTGCGAAGTGGTCGTCGGTCCGGTCGCGACCTCGTTCGCGGCGGTGAAGCAGAGCCTCGAAGGGTCTGCCGTCGGCCTCGCGGCGCAGAACACGCACTGGGAAGATTCCGGCGCCTGGACCGGCGAGCTCAGCCCCACACTGCTGGTCGACGCAGGATGCGGCTACTGCATCATCGGTCACTCTGAGCGGCGTCAGTTCTTCGGTGAAACCGATGAGGGCGTCCGCAAGAAGGTGGGCGCGCTGCTGGTGCACAAGGTCGTGCCGATCCTCTGCGTCGGCGAGAGCCTCGAACAGCGTGAGGCAGGCAAGACGCTCGAGGTCGTGCTGGGCCAAATCGATGCCGCGACCGATGGGTACGACGCCGTGGCCTTGGCGCCCCTCGTGGTGGCCTACGAGCCGGTTTGGGCGATTGGCACCGGCCGCACCGCGAAGGCCGAGGACGCGCAAGAGGTCCACGCCGCGATTCGCAGCCGCCTGGCCGAGCTCAAGGGCCAGTCCTGGGCGGATTCGGTTCGCATTCTCTATGGTGGGAGCGTGAAGCCCAGCAACGCGGACGAGCTTCTCTCCCAGGCCGATTTGGACGGTGCCCTCGTCGGTGGCGCGTCGCTCACTGCCGACAATTTCATTCCGATTATCGATGCCGGGGTCCGCCGGGCAGAGAGCTGAGTCTATGTACACCTTCATTTCGATCGTTTATGTCTTCGTGTGTCTGTTCCTCATCCTCGTCGTGCTTCTGCAGTCGGGCAAAGGTGGCGGGCTTGGTTCGGCCTTTGGCGGCGGCGCAAGCCAGCAGATTTTCGGCGGCGCCGGCGCGGGCAACCTGCTCACGCGACTGACCGCCGGGTTCGCGTTCGCGTTCATGGCGCTTTCGGTCTGGCTAGCGTTCCTTTCGTCTTCGGGCGAGCAGGCGCTCGACCGCGCGGTTCGCGAGCAGGCAGCTGCGAAGGAAGTGGCCGCGGAGATCGAGCTCGAAGAGGCCGAGGAGGCTGCGGCCGTCGCGGAAGAAGCTGCCGAGGCGGAGGCTGAGGCAGAGGTCGAGGTTGAGGTTGAGGTCGAAGAGGCTGCGCCCGAGTAGCACCACCGGGGCGCGGAAAAAAGCACGACGCGGGGGTGCAACGGACGGCCCGGCTTGCAAAGGTGGCCGGAGGGGCTTGGGGCCTGAGGCCACGCAAGCCGGGCCTCGGAGCTCGCGCCAATCCGTGGTGGTTGCTGTCTTGCGGATTGTCACTCACACGCCGCCGAACCCCCACATCGCGCTTTTTCCGCGCCCCCCCATTTATATCCAGGTGTGTAAAAGCGTGGCACCAGCAACCATCCACAAGACAGCACGCGGCAGCGCGAGCCGGAACGGCGAAGCCCGGCGCGAATGCGCCGGCAAGGCAGAGCGAAGCGAATGCCGCGCCAGGGAGGATTACGGGTGGGGGTGGGCGGGCGGTGTAACTAAACCAAACCAGCTCTCAATTTCCGCAAGCACCCCCCAGCACATCCGCGGCAGCCTCAGTGCCAGCGCCAGCGCCAGTGCCAGTGCCAGTGCCAGCGCCAGCGTCAGGGGGCGTCAGTGCCGTGGACGGGGTGAATCCGGAGGTATCGGCCCAGGTGCTTGGCGCCTAGGTAGAAAGGCATCGTGTCCAATAGCGCGACGGTGAGCTTAAAGGTGTAGCCCGCGGCGATGAAGGTGAGGAGCTGCGGCCACAGGGGCGCGGCTTCGTCGATGGGAATGCCTTGCGCCAGGAAGTGGGTGATCAGGATCACCGACACGGTGTCGACCAGTTGGCTGACCAGCGTCGAGCCGTTGTTGCGGAGCCAAAGGTGGCGTCCGTCGGTGAGGCGCTTCCAGAAGTGAAAGATCTGAACGTCGATGAACTGAGCCGCGAGGTAGGCGATCATCGAAGCGGTGACTGCGCTGAAAGCGAGGCGGCGCAGCTCGAAGAAGATCCCCGACTGCGGTTGGTCGGCGGGCTCGAAGCCGGGCAGTGCGCCGCCGATCCAAAGGATGAACATCACCCAGAGATTCAAGGCGAGGCCCATCCAGACGACCTGGTTGGCGCGGTGGCGGCCGTAGAGCTCCGAGATGAAGTCGGTGCACAGGAACGTGATCGGGTACGGCAGGACGCCGACGGCGAGCGGCATGGGGATGGTGAGGCCCGTCCCCGGGAGCTGAAAGCTCAGGTCGATGAATCGGGTGACGCCCAGGATGTTGAGCATGGCCAGCGTTCCCAAGAACAACCCGGAAAGGATCAAGAACACCAGCTGGCGCCGCTCATGCAGGGTCGCTTCATCGAGTCGCGGAATCCCTTCAAACGCATACTGCTCCGAGGGCAGAAGCCCGCGACTGCCTTCGCTCACGGTCGCGCCTTTTGGCGCAGGGCCTTCCCTTCAATCCCGCGCCAGGCCTGATGCTCTTGGCCGGCCTGCTTCGCGTCACCGACCGCTTCATAGAGCTCGGGAAGCGCGACCGAGAGGGCCCGATCCTGCACCGCACGTTCCCAGGCCTCGCGAAGCTCGTCGAGCTTCAGCGCAAAAGGAACGATCAGCTTCCCCCGAACCAAAGACCCTGACACTGGCGCTGACACTGGCGCTGACACTGCCCCCGACTCCGCCCCGTGCTCGTGTGGCTCTCCCGCTTCGCAGGCCGCGCAATGATGCTCGACGCGTTCTTGTTGAATGAACACGCGGACGCCCTCAGGGAGCGCCTCTTCGAGGCTGCGAACGGCCCCCTGCTCTCGTTCGAGCGCGACGAAGGGCCAGCGGCGCTCGTCGCCCGGGCGTAGAATCTCGAGCAGCGGGAACACCGGGACGGCATCGCCGGCGGACGTCTGGTGTGCCGCGACGGGCGCGCCATCCCAAAGCACGAGGTCTCCATAGTCGATCGGCGCGTCGCGAAACGTGGGCGATTGAACCACTCCGTGACACGGGCTGAGCGGCGCAATCCACACCAGCTCGAAGCCGACCGCCTTGTCGGGGAGTTGGGAGGTCGCGTCCGTGGCCGGCGTTCGCGACAGCACGCGCAAGAGCATCGGCGGAAGATTGGCGACGAAGGGCATGCCGCGGGATCGATCGATGCGTGCAGGAACACCGAGTTGGTCCCAGGTGTCCACCGCTTCTTCCGCCTTGCCCAGAGCCGTCGCGCAAATGGCGAGATTCCAGAGCACCGGCCGCTGATCGCCGAGGCGCATTCGCGCTTGCTCGTTGGCGGCGTAGCCCTCGTCGAAACGGCCACGCCACTTGTCGAGCAGGCCTGCGTCATACCACCACTCGCCCCGCTCGGGGTCGAGCTCGATCGCGCGGGTGAAGGCATCCTGCGCTTCGGCATCCTTACCCGGGCCGCAGAACCGAAGGGCGTTTCCGAGCATCGCGTTCAGATTGCCCGCCACTTCGGGGTCCTTGCGGTCGGCGTCGTCGAGCGCGTCCAAGCTTCGTTGCAGGGCTTCGGCGGCCCAGGCCGCAGGCCCATCTTCGCGGAGCGGCGGCTCGTCCATGGCCCGCCGGCCGGCCTGTTCGAGCAGAAGGGAAGCCGTGCCGAGGGTCAGGCGCCAATCGGTCGTCCAGGCGCCGGTCAGTTCTCGAAGCAGCTCGCGTTGGGCGACGCCATTACCCATTTCACGAATCAGGCCTAGGGCCAGCTCGGCGAGCTCTTGGTCGGAGCTCAGCTGGCTCCGCCTTCCGACGAGCGCCTTCCAGGCAGATTCCAGGTCTTGGGTCGATTCGGACGCGCTCATGCGGGCCGAGCTTAGCAGCCGGCACTTGCTTGTCAGCGCCGTAGCGGCACGCAAAGCCCGATTTCGACGCTCTTCTTGGTGGAGGCAGCCCTTTTTCGCTAACCTGGGAACGCGCGCGTCGCTCGGCGGCCGCCACGGACGAACGGGGATGGGTTGCAATATCACAGTGCGGGACTGACCGACGTCGGACAGCGCCGGAAGTTGAACGAGGATGCGTTCATGGTCGACGACGAGCTCGGCTTGTACGTCGTCGCGGACGGGATGGGCGGCCACGCGGCCGGCGAGATCGCAAGCCAGGAAGCCGTCGACACGGTGTATGGCATGGTCCGCCGCGGCCACGAACCGCTCGATCGCGTCGCTCAGGGCGACACCAGCGAGGAGTCGCTCCGCCAAGCCATCCGGATCGTCGAAAGCGCGGTGCAAGCCGCGACGTACATGGTGTTCGGTTTGGCGCAGCACGACCCCCAGCAGCAAGGCATGGGGACGACCCTGTCGGTGCTCGCGATGTGCGGCGACTACGGCATCACCGCGCAGGTCGGGGACAGTCGAATCTATTTGATCCGCAACCGCAGCGCCCAACCGCTCACCGAGGATCACACCCTCGTTGCCTGGCAGCTGCAGCAGGGGATCATCACCGAGGCGGAAGCCGCCCGATCACCACACCGCAATGTGATCACCCGCGCGGTTGGAAGTCGCGAATACGTTCAAGTCGACACCGGCTTCTTCGAGGTCCAGCCATCGGACGCGTACCTGCTCTGCTCGGACGGGCTCCACGGCTACCTGCAAGAAGGCGAGATACCCGACGTGATCGACATGGGGCCCAAGGGCGCCGCCGAACGATTCATCCACGTGGCGAACTCGCGCGGCGGGCGGGATAATATTACCGCTATTGTGGTTAGCGTGCGGTAGCGACCGGGGCGCTTTTTCCGCGCCCCTCCATTCATATCCATTTGTGTAGAAGCGCGGCACAGGAGCAACCCCCATAAGACAGCAGGCGGCAGCGCGAGCCCAACGGGCGAAGCCCGGCGCGAATGCGCCGGCAAGGCAGAGCAAAGCGAATGCCGCGCCAGGGAGGATTACGGGTGGGGGGGGGGGGGCGATGTAATTAAACCAAACCAGGCCCCAAGCCCATCAACCACCCCCCCCACAAGCGACTTCGGGCCCGGCTCATCGAAGAGCAGCGGGCCCGCGTCTGTATGTGGTTGGCCTCTAGGACCAAACCCCTACTCGGTCTCGATCGTCTTTTCTTCCGCGGGCTCGTCCGACGAAGCCTCTTCGGCCTCCGCGGGCGCCTCTTCGGCTTCGTCCGCGCTGGACGCGAGAGAGATGGCGCCAAGCTTGTCCTTCAGGGCGTCGCCGAGCGTCGCTTGCGCGCCGCCGAGGCTTGGGCCGACTTTGCGCGGGGCAACGCGCTTCTGCGCCTCTTCGGGGCGTGCGACCTGGTTCACGTCCTGGCCTTCTGCCGCGCGGAGCGAGAGTGTGATGGTGCGTTCGTCGTCGTCGAGGCGAATGACTTGAGCCTTCACGATGTCGCCGGTCTTGACGATTTCGGTTGGCTCCTGGCTGAGGTCGGCGCTGATCTCGCCGCGGGGAATCACACCCTCGACGCCGCGCTCGAGCTCGACATGAATGCCGTACTCGTCGGCGCCGGTCGAACGAACCTCGATGACGGTGCCTTCCGGGTAACGTTTCGGCACGAAAACCCAGGGGTCTTCGTAGAGCTGCTTGATACCGAGGCTGACCTTGCGGTCGTCGTGGTTGACCGAAAGGATGATCGCCTCGACCTCGTCGCCCTTGCGGTAAATATCCGCCGGGTTGTTGATGCGCTGGGTCCAGCTGAGGTCCGACTTGTGGACCATGCCGTCGACGCCGTCCTCGATGCCGACGAAGACGCCGTAGTCGGTGATGGAGCGGACGCGGCCCTGAATGATGTCGCCTGGGTTGTACTTCTGCGTGAAGACCGTCCAGGGGTCGGGCTCGAGCTGCTTGAGGCCCAAGCTGATGCGCTTGTTCTGCGCGTCGAGGTCGAGGACGACGCATTCAACCTCTTGGCCGACCTCGAGCACCTTCGACGGATGCTTTGGCTTGGCCCAGGTCATCTCGCTGACGTGGATGAGGCCCTCGACGCCCTGCTCGAGCTCGATGAAGGCGCCGTAGTCGGTGAGCGACACGACCTTGCCCTTGACCTTCTTGCCGGCGACGTAGTGGTCGGTCGCGACATTCCACGGGTCTTCCATGGTCTGCTTGAGGCCGAGCGAGACGCGCTCGGTGTCGGCGTTGTACTTGAGCACTTTGACGGTGACTTCGTCACCCACCTCGAAGACCTCGGACGGGTGATTGACCCGGCCCCAGCTCATGTCGGTGATGTGAAGCAGGCCGTCGATGCCGCCGAGGTCCACGAATGCTCCGTACTCGGTGATGTTCTTGATCGTGCCCGTGACGATTTGCTCCTCTTGAAGGTTCTCGAGGGTGGCTTCCTTGAGGCGGTCGCGCTCCTTTTCGAGAAGGACGCGCCGCGAAAGCACGATGTTGCCGCGCTTCTTGTTGAACTTGATGACCTTGAACTGGAACGTCTGCCCGAGCAGCCGATCCAAGTTGCGGACCGGCCGGAGGTCGACCTGCGAGCCCGGAAGGAAGGCCTTTACGCCACCGCGGATGGTCACGGCGAGGCCGCCCTTCACGCGCTGGGTGATCGTTCCCTCGATGAGCTCGTCGCGCTCGCACGCGGCGCTGATTTCATCCCAGACTTTGAGCTTGTCGGCCTTCTCCTTGGAGAGCATGACGAGGCCGTCTTCGTTCTCCTTGGATTCGATCAGCACGTCGACGGCATCGCCGGCGGTTGCCGAGATGTTGCCTTCCGCGTTGATGAACTCGTGGAGCGAGATGACGCCTTCGGACTTGTATCCGATGTCGACGACGACCGAGTCTTTGCCGACTTTCAGAATCGTCCCGGCGACGATGTCGCCTTCGCGCAGCGCGTCGGTTCGGGTGGCCGAGGCTTCAAATAGAGCCGCGAAGCTCTCGGGGTTGGGGGTTTCGTTTTGAATTTGTGTGGTTTCGGTCATGTAATATTCGCTGCTTCCGGTGCGTTCGTCAGGGCGCGGCACACCTGGCCGGGCCTCCGAAGACCCCCGGAAATGCAGGGGAGTGCCTGGGTAGCAGGGGAGTTTGGGGGTGTCAATTGCAGGCGTGGACGAGCTCGAGCACGTGTTGGACCACCGATTCGAGGTCGAGGCTGGTGCTGTCGAGGATGACGGCGTCCTCGGCGGGGCGCAGGGGAGCGATGGCCCGGGTGGAGTCCGCCTCGTCGCGGGACCGGATTTTGGCCAGGATCTGGTCGTAGTCGGCGTCCGTCCCGCGGTTTTGCAGGTCCTCGACCCGTCGCCGGGCTCGCTCTTCGGCGGAGGCGGTCAGAAAGAGCTTCACCTCGGCATCCGGGAAGACCACGGTGCCGATGTCGCGGCCCTCAAGCACCACGCCGCCCTCGCGGCCCAGATCGCGCTGCATCTCGAGCAATGCGCGGCGGACGCCCGGATAGGCGCTCACCTGGCTTGCTCCGGCGGACATCTCCGGGGTCCGAATCTCGTCCGCCCGATCTCTGCCATCGATCAAAAGTCGAGGGGTTCCGTCATCTTGTGGCGCAAAGCCAAGGTCCGCCTCAACGGCGACGGCGGCGACGGCGGCTTCGTCGTCCCAAGCGATGCCCCGGTCGCGGGCAGCGAGTGCAACGCCGCGATAGAGGGCGCCGGTGTCGACCAGGGTGTAGCCGAGGCGCTGCGCGAGAACGCGAGCGGTGGTGCTCTTTCCCACGCCGGCTGGGCCGTCGATGGCGATGACTGGGCGCGGCCGGGTCATTGTGTTTCCTCCGTGATGTTCGCTCCGAGCGATCCCATGAGCGCCACGAAGCCCGGGAAGCTGGTGTCGACCGCCTCGGCGCCTTCGATCACCGACTCGCCCTCGGCCAAGAGCCCGAGCAACGCCGCGGACATGGCGATGCGGTGGTCGCCCCGGCTTTCGATCGTTGCGCCGCGGAGCGGAGCGCCCCCGGTGATGATCATGCCATCGGGAAGCTCTTCGCATGGGACGCCGAAGGCTTGGAGGACGCGCGCCATCGTGGCGATGCGGTCGCTCTCTTTGACCCGCAGCTCGCCGGCATCCCGAATCTCGGTTTGGCCCTTGGACACGGCGGCCAACGCGCAGACCGCCGGGATCTCGTCAATCATGCGGACGATCAGCTCGCCGGCGGCGACCGAGCCACGAACCGCGCGGTGCGCGACGCTGATTTCCGCGATCGGCTCATCGCCTGCGCCGTGTCCGCTCGATCGGTGCGATACGTTCGCACCGAGCAAACGCAACCAATCGAAGAGGCCGGTGCGTGTCGGGTTCACGCACACGTCGCCCACGCTCACCTGGCTGCCCGGCACCATCGCGGCAGCGAGCAGCGGAAATGCGGCGCTCGATGGATCCCCAGGCACATGCCAGTCGAACGGCTCCCAACCTCCGGCCCATTCGAGGTTCGGGTCCAGAACGACGGAAGCGCCGGCGGTTTGGAGGGGGACGCCGAGGGCAAGCATCATGCGCTCGGTGTGATCGCGGGAGAGCACGGGCTCCTCGATCGCCGTCGGCGCACCCGCGTAGAGACCGCTGAGAAGGAGCGCGCTCTTCACCTGGGCGCTGGCGATGGGCATGGCGTATTCGATGCCCTTTAGGGCCTCGCCCTCGACCAAGGGCGCGATTGAGATCGGTGGGTAAAGCTCGTCGGGCTTGGCCCCTGCGCTGCCTGCGATATGGGCGCCCCTGGCGCGTAGTGGCTTGATGACGCGGCCCATCGGGCGGCGCGTGAGCGACTCGTCGCCGACCATGCGCGTGCCGAAACGTTGGCCGCTCAGGAGGCCGGCCAGCAGCCGCATCGTCGTGCCTGAGTTGCCGCAGTCGATCACGTCGCCGGGCATTCGGAGTCCGTGGAGGCCCACGCCATGCACCGTGGTGGCTTCGCTCGTGCTGTCGACTGCAACGCCCATCGAGCGGAACGCCTGGCGTGTCGCCGCGTTGTCCAGGCCTTCGGACAGGCCGGTGATGCGGGAGCGGCCGCGGCCCAACGCGCCGAAGATGAGGCTGCGATGGCCGATCGATTTGTCGCCGGGCACCTGGACGCTGCCGCGAAGCGGCCCGGAACGGCGGACCCGGTAGCGCTTTCTTTCTCCGCTCGACGGGTGACTAGACACGCGACCCCTGTAGCACGCGCTCGAGCGAATGGAGAAAGCGCTCGTTCTCCTCGGGCTTGCCCACGGTGACGCGAATCCAGGATTGAAGAGGCGGGCCCATGGCGCGCACGATCACCCCTTCGTGGAGCAGGTCTTCGTAGACCGCCCTGCCCGCCTTTTGGACGTTGAGCAAGACGAAATTGCCCTGGCTTGGCGCGATGCGGAGGCCCGCTGCCTCCAACGCTTCGCCGAGCCTGCGGCGTTCGCGGACCGTGGCCGCGACGCTCCTGCGCAGATGCGCCTGGTCGCCGAGAGCGGCCTTGGCGGCGACCTGGCCCAGCGTGCCGACGTTGAACGGTGCGCGCAGACGGTTGAGATCGAAGACGAGCTCCGTCGTTCCAAGCACGTAGCCCACGCGGAGCGCAGCAAGCCCATAGGCTTTCGAAAAGGTTCGAAGAATCGCCAGCCGCTCGCGCGTGTCGCGCAGCTCGGTTGCCGGGGCGAAATCCTCGGCGTCCGCGTACTCGACATAGGCTTCGTCGATGACCGCGAGGACGCGCTTTGGCAGCGAACGCAGGAGCCGCTCGAGCTCTGGCTTGGCGATGTAGCCGCCGGTCGGGTTGTTCGGGTTCGAGACGAAGAGAAGCTTGGTTTCGGGAGTCACGGCGTCGAGCAGATCATCGACGTTCCAATGCAGGTCGTCGCGAAGCGGGACGGCGGTGAAGCGCAGCTCCTGGGCAACCGATCCGATTCGATAGCAGGGAAACGACGGGTGCCCGAAGACAGCGTGATCGCCGCGGCTTGCAACGACGCGGCAGATCAAGTCGATGAGCTCGTTCGAGCCGTTCCCGAGACAGAGTTGGTCCGAAGGCACGCCGTGATGGGCCGCAAGCGCCTCCCTGAGCTCGTAGCCTCTGGGGTCGGGGTAACGCTCGAGTGGGATGCCTTCGGCTCTCGAGGCCTCGACGGCCTTCGGCGAAGGGCCGTACGGGTTCTCGTTCGAGCCGAGCTTCACCACGTCGTCGATGCCGAGCTCGCGCCGGAGCTCGTCTTCGGGTTTGCCGGGCTCGTACGCCGTCAGCGCGAGAATGTGGGGTGCCGCGAGGTCGCTCATGGGGATCGGTCAGCTCAAACGAGGATAGCTTCCGATGACCTTGGCATAACGGGAGATGCGGCGCAGCTCCTCGACCGCGGTGAGGATCTTGCGGTCGGTGATGTGACCGTCCATCTCGAGGAAGAACACGTGTCGCCATTGGGTTCCGGTCGAGGCGCGCGACTCGATACGGGTCAGGTTGATCTCGCGGTCCGCCAGGGGCTTGAGAGCCCGGTGGAGCGCGCCGGGCTCGTCACCGGGCGCCACGGCGACGAAGGTGCGGTCTTTCCCGGTACGGGATGGAAGGCGATTACCCACGATGCCGAAGCGCGTGACCACATTGGAGTCGTCTTCGAGTCGATCCTCGATGAGCTCGAGGCCGTGCAGCTCTTTGAGAAGCGGGGAGCCGAGGGCTGCGGATCGATGGTCGCCGCTCGCAAAGAGCGCTGCGGCCTCGCCGGACTGCACGTCGACGAGGATCGCGTCCGGGTAACGCGAGCGCAGCTGCCGCTCGCACGCTGCGATGGCTGGCGCAGAGCCGTAGATCTTGATCACCTGAGCGGGGTCGCCGGACTGCGACAGCAGCTGGTAGCGAAGCGGAGCGACGCGCTCCGCGCAGAGCTTGGCGTCGGTGTCCACCAGGCCCGTGAGCGTCGCGGTAATTGCCCCGTCGGTCGACGTTTCGAGCGGAACCACACCAAACGTCGCATGGCCGTGCAGTACCGCTTCGAGGACGGCCGAGACTGTCTCGGTCGGGCGAAAGCTCGGGGCGTGACCGAAGTAGTCGCGGGCGGCGGCATGCGCGAGATCGCCCGGTGTGCCGAAGTACGCGACCACGTCGGGTGTGATCAGCTCGGTGCAGGCGGACAGGACTTCGCGAAACACGGGCTCGATGCTCGACTCCGGGAACTCGTCTGCGAGTGCGCGCGCGCTGTTGATGACCGTCGCTTTCTTCGGCAGTCGAAGTGGTTCGTCTCCGGCGTCTTCGCGGAGCGCGGTGTACTCGCGAATCGCTCGCGCGCGCGCATTGAGAGCGCTCACGAGCTGCCGGTCCGCCTCTTCGAGCGCTGCGGTGATCCGGCCAAGACGATCGTCCATGGCGCGAATGGTAACAGCCGCTTCACCGGAGGTACACCGTCCGCGGCGCTTCGCTACCCTTCGTCGCGGCGCGCGAGGTCGCGGAGGCGAGCCAGAGTCACCAGCGCATCGACCGGGGTCATCCGCTCGATGTCGAGCGCTTCCAAAGTGGCTTCGAGCTCAGACCGAGGTGGCGGCGCTGCGTCGAACAAGGGCATCTGAGGCGCTGTGCTGGCCTCGGCTCGCGCCTCGAGCTCCTTCAACTTCGCCTTCGCGCGGGCAAGCACGACCGGAGGAACGCCTGCGAGCCTAGCAACAGCCAGGCCATAGCTTCGATTCGAGCCGCCCGGAACGAGCTGATGGAGCAGAACCATGCTGTCATCGTGCTCTTTTGCGGCAACGTTGTAGTTGGCGGCACTATGGAGGCGATCGGCAAGCTCGCACAGCTCGTGGTAGTGCGTCGCAAAGATCGTACGGCAACGCGTTGCGTCGTGCAGGTGCTCGGCCACCGCCCAGGCGATCGCGAGCCCGTCGTAGGTGCTCGTGCCGCGCCCGACCTCGTCTAGAATCACAAACGATCGCTCGGTCGCGCCACGCAGGATAGCGGACGCTTCCATCATTTCGACCATGAAGGTGCTCTGACCGCGAGCGAGGTGATCGCTCGCCCCGACCCGCGTGTAGACGCGATCGACAATGCCGATCCGGGCGCTCTTGGCGGCGACGAACCCCCCCGCCTGGGCCATGATCACCGCCAGCGCCGCTTGACGCATGGCGGTCGACTTCCCCGACATGTTCGGCCCGGTCAGCAGCATGAATCGCGTCGCCTCGGGGTCTAGCTCGATCGTATTGGGCACGAAGCCGTCCTTGGCCGCGTAGCATTCGACGGTGGGGTGGCGACTGTCTTCGAGGAAGAGCGCTCGGCCGGAATTGATGTCGGGACGGACATAGCCGCGGCGCTGGGCGACCTCCGCCAGCGTCGCGCTCGTGTCGATGGCGGCAATGACCCGGGCCAGCCGGTGAACCCGCGGCGCTTCCTCGCCAATCTTTTTGCGCAAGTCCAGGAACGCCGCGGACTCGAGGGCGCGGGAACGTTCGTCGGCGTGCAGGATGCGGTCTTGAAGCTCTGCGAGCTCCGCCGTGATGAATCGCTCGCCGTTGGCGATGGTCTGCTTGCGAACGTAGTCGTCGGGGACGGCGTCGAGCTTGGATTTGCTGATCTCGATGTAGTACCCAAAGACTCGGGTGAACTTGATCTTGAGCGAACCGATGCCAGTGCGCTTTCGTTCGCGCCGCTCGAGGTCGAGGAGGATGTCTTTGGCGGTCGTCGACAGTGTTCGAAGCTCGTCGAGCTCGGCGAGGTGACCGTCGGCGAAAATGCCGCCCTGCCTTTCGATCGCCGGCGGCTCGTCGACCAATGCAGTCTGCAATAGGGCGAGCACGTCCGTGCAAAGGTCCACCCCCTCGAGCGATGCCATCGAGTCGTCGAGCTCGCTGCCGGGGCGCGCGGACAGGTCTCGGTGGAGCGTCGCGGCGCTGGCGAGGCTGTTTCGAATCACGCCCAGGTCTCGCGGCGTCGCAAGCCCCACCGCGGTTCGCACCGCAAGCCTCTCGATGTCACCGATTTCCGCGAGTCGCGCCCTGGCCTGATCGCGGCTGCGCGCGTCCGCGAAAAAGAGCTCCACAGCGTCATGGCGCCGCCGGATGCGCTCGAGGTCGGTCAGCGGTTCGAGCAGTCGCGACCGGAGCGCCCGTGCGCCCATCGCCGTCTTGGTTTCGTCGAGCAGATGAAGGAGCGAGCCCCGACGCTCGCCGTCCAAGGTGCGTACGAGCTCCAAATTGCGGACCGCCGCATCGTCGAGGACCAGGCGGTCGCCCGCGGCGTACAGCGTGGCCGTGTGGATCGGTGAATCGGCCTTGTGCTTCTTCGCGTAGTCGAGCACCAGCGACGCGGCCCGGGCCGCGGGCGCTTCGCCCGAGAGCTCGGCGGCCTGCTCGGCGCTCAGCCATTCATGCAAACGTCCGGCGTCAGGCCGTAGCTCCACGCTTCGCAGGGCGGACTTGGGCAGGCATTGCTTGCAGAGCGCTTGAAGCTCGCGCGCGCCCGATTCGAGGAGCACTTCGGCGGGATCGAGGCGTACGAGCTCGCCCACCCATTGCGGGCCGAGCTCGAGCACACAGGCTCTGAGCGTGCCGGTCGACAGCTCGAGCGCCGCCACGCCACCGTCCTGCGTCGCGGCGACCAGAAAGTTCTCCGCGCGCGCGTCGAGGGCGTCGGGCTCGAGGCAGAGCCCCGGCGTGACCACCCGAACCACTTCGCGCGGCACGACGCCACGAGCGCCGGAAGGCTCGGCCATCTGTTCACAAATCGCCACCTTCTCCCCGTGCCGGAGCAGTCCGGCGAGGTACCCGGCCGCGGCGTGGTGCGGCACGCCCGCCATGGGGATCTTGTTGCCGTCAGGGTCGGTCCCCCGGGAGGTCAGCGCGATGTCGAGGATGCCGGCGGCCCGGACCGCGTCCTCGTAGAACATCTCGTAGAAGTCTCCGAGCCGAAAGAAAACGATCGCGTCGGGATGCTGCCCTTTGGCGCGCAGAAACTGGCGCATGACCGGGCTGTGGTCTTTCTTTCGCGCCGTCCCAGCTACCCCCATGAATCGGGTCTACTCAAAAGTCTGGACGATGTTAAGCGGAGAAAAGACGATGCGCCGAATCCCGGCTTCCAAGTCCACGAAGTAGAGCTGGTCTTGCTGCGGGGCAAAGAGCATCGAGGCGGGCAGCGAAATGAGCCCTGCGCTGGTGTCGAGGGCCAGCCTCCCGAACTGATTGCTGATGCTGAAATTTAGAACGGTGGCATCCGGGATCGGATCACCTGCATCGGGCGGAAATGGGCCGATCTCAAAGCTCACCAGGGGATTGATGTACTGTTTGTTCGCGAAGGCACGCCCCGAGAGATAGGTGTCCACATCCACGAATTCGTCGTCGTCCGTTGGTAGGTCGACCGGTCGACTCGGGTCTAGGACGCACTCATCGTTCTGGGCGGGAATGACCCGGTTGATGAAACCCGATACCGTACCGGTCACGGTGTACGCCTGCTGCGTGTGGATTTGGTATTGCGTGAACTCCGGGAAGCAGGCTCGCACTTCGGCGAGGGTGTACCTGTTGGTGTTTGTCGACTCCCCAATCTCGAGCTCATCGTTGAACGCCCGGAGGATCGGGAACCAGACCTGACGTTCGTTGAGGTCGTCCACCAGGTCTTGGAAGTCCTCGCAATCGGTGTCGTCGCGGGTGCTCGGTGGCAGCTCGCCCGTAATGACGAGCCGGTCTCCAACATAGGATTCGACGAGCGCGGCGTCGGCCGGCTGTGGGCCCAGCACGCCGACCCGGCAGAAGGGCACGTCGCCTGCTTGGAACCAGTTGCCCTGTTCGGTGCCGCTGAGATTCTCGTCTGCAAAGAGCCCGAGACCCCCCTCGGAATTGGGGATCAGGCCTTGCCAGCGTGCATCCCAACCCTGCGGGAAGCTGCTCCAAACCTGCGACGATGCGCAGATCAGCCCATCGGCCGCAGACCCAGTCGAGGGCGCGCCGAAGACGTTGATCATCGAAGACCCGACGCGGGTCATGCCCTCGGTGTCGATGCTCGTCTCGGGCGGGCAGCTGATGAACTCTAGCCCTGGGCCGTCCGAGCTCTGCGCGGTTCCTGTCGTTTCATCTAGCCTCCCGGGCGCCGAATTGAACTGAAACGATGGGCTGCCGTCGATGGTAACGACGGTGGCCGTCGAGGGCGTGAACCGGAATCGCTCCCGGTGCCGACGGATACTCGCCAGACGGTCCGCGCCCGTTTCAAAAGGCGTGCAGGCGGTGGGACCCGACCCGCCCCTGCACGGCGCGTTCAAATCGTAGATGTCGAGGAAAAACATGGTCCCGTCCGAGAGGCTCACCGCCAAAAAGACCCCTCGCATGTTGTTCGCGCTCTGGCCCTGGGCTGACTCGCTCCCCCCAGGGTCGCAGATGTCGGCGAGGGGCACTTGCATGCCGGTTCCGTTCGGGTCGTCCTCGAGATCGTAAGACGGTGTGACCACTTCGATCGCGCGGACGTTTGAAAACGCAAAGCGAACGCGATCGCGGGATTCGACGTTCTCTTCGTTTGCCCGCGCCGAGACTCCGGCGAGGACCGGGAGCACGGCGCCAAAGGTCTTTTCTTCCTCAGGCGTTCCCGCAGGGTCCTCGGTGTAGTTGACCACCAGGAGGCTGCTGTCGATGGCGCTCACGGCGTAGAGGTAGCGTTGGGTCGCTGCTTGGTCGTCGCGTGCGGAGCTGGCCGGCACCAACGGGGTCACGTCGATTTCGGACGTCGGTGTTCCGGTGATGATCGGATCCAAGCGCGTCGCGCCGTCTGAGCCGAGCGCGAAGCGATGGATCAACGGCTGATTGGCGTCCGCGACGAGCAAGACATCGTCGCTATCGTCGCCTGTGCCCGACGGAAACCCGGTGCCCGGTTCCACGCCGCGATCGATGGTCAGCGCGACGGGGCGCGGGCCGGTGTACGGGCCCTCGGAGCAAGGTCGCGTCGTGGTGACGGTCTTGATGACCCGAGACTCCGGGTTGTTGGGGTCCATGACGTCCTGTGGGCAAATCCGGTTGTAGTCGTTGCCGTCGGAGTCCGGTGGTAGGATTTGGTCGACCGGGCAACCCATGGTGTCGAGTGGCAGCAGAACGGGCGGCAAGAGGAACTGCGCGCCTGAGACCGGGTTGATGATCACTTGGACCTGAGCCACCGCACCGAGCTCCGGGATGGCCGCGTAGAGGTAGCGGTAGAACACGGCCGATTCGGCGCCGGTGACCTGGCCGGCCTCGTTCGTTTTGAGAACGCTCAGCGCGCGCTCATGCAAGACCAGGTCGGTGGGCCCTGCGTCGAAGCGCTGCGGCTCGGGCGTCGGTAGGTCCGTGCTCCCCTGGATGAGCGCCTCGGTTGGTATGGCTTGAAGGCTCTTCGCGCTGAAGCTGGTCACAAAGGTGTAGTCGGGCTGGAAGGGCGAGATTTGGATGCCCGTCGGTTGCTCGTCCACAGTGACCGCGGTCACCCCGGGTATCGTGGGGCTCGTGTTGGCGATGATCCCTCGCGTGAAGTTGACGACGGCGACCTCCCCACTTTGGATCTGGGTCACTGCGCCGAGGAACTGAGGGACGATCTCGGGAGCTACGACGGTCTCCCCGTCGCAGAGCCCGGATGGCAGCAGCGCTTTCAAAACGAACTTGTTTCCGCTGATCACCTCGATGTCGGCGCACAGAAACTGGAGCTTTGCGGAGCGATTCAAGGACGAGAGGACGACGTTAGTCGCCCCGCTCCTGCACGATGAGACGAGGAGCGCGCAGGCCGCGAGCGAAGTCACGAAAATGCGTGTCATCGCGGCAGCTCCGATACCGGTTGAGGCAGGCCGACCAGGCCAATGAGCTTCGGCGCACACTCCTTGGACTGATCGGCGCTCGTCGACTCCAAACAGTCGAGGATGGGCTGCAGATCGGCCACACGGATCACCGAGGTGCTGAAGTCGGCGACGTACATGAGACGGCGCGGCGCATCGATGACGAACTCGAAGGCGCCGCTGATGTTGGTCAAGATCGTGAGCCCCTGAAACAAGTCGGTATCGATGACTTGGACGTTGCGCGAAAGGAAACAGCTCACAAACGCGAGGACTACGGTGTCGCCCCGCGCCGGGACCTCGGCGATTTGAACGCGCGAAGGATCCCCGCAGGTCGGGATTTGAGCGATCATGTTGAGGTCTCCGCCGGCGACATCGCTTCGGGCAACGACCAGGGCTTCCGGCGATCGCGAGACGATGTAGGCGAGGTTTCGCCCCGGGCGCGGATCGAATCGGATGTCCCGATTGCTCGTGCCCGTATCGAGCCCGGACACGAAGAGCAGGCCAGCGTCGAATAGATAGCTTTGCGTCGGGTCCCCGTCGATGCCGATGCCGAGGCGGATGATCGCTGGGACTTCGGCGCTCGGAATCCAGGCTCGCTTGGCGCCAGGCTCATAGGTAATGGTCACCTGCTCGGGTGCCAGGTCGTCAATGGTCGCGGCGAGGCGGGGGCGTTTCTGTGGCTCGGGGCCGCCGGGGCGGAACTGGTCGAAGAACATGCTTGCCCGGCCCTCGCGGTGCGCCATCAGGATGTAATCGCCACGGAAGACCGGATCATCCGGTTCGGTCGCAAAGTCCGCTGCCAGGTCGCCGACGTAGACATCGACCGGGTCCGCGGGCAGGCTGAGATCGAGCGTAGGATTCACCAGCTCCGCGCTTCCCGTCCGGTACGTGCTCGAGCAGGTATGCAGCTGGCCGAACTCACCACCGCAGCGGAGCTGCCCTTCCTCATCCACATCGATGAAGGTCAAGTTGGCATCGCTTCGCACGGGAACGTAGATGCGCCTCCCATCGGTCGAAAGCCCCATGCCGTCGGAGAAGGAGCCGATCGACACCTCGCCTCGAATCAGCCCTTCGACGGGGATGAGCCTCAGCGCCGCCCCAGGGTCGCGGAATCGGAGATTCGCGGGCACGACCGAGCAGCGGTCCGGCGGAATCGGCGTGCAGTCGTCGTCGTTTACCGGGTCGCAGACGCAGGCTGGCTCGTTGATGTTGCCTTCGAAATCGGCTTGCAAGCAGGCGTTGGCAACCCCGGCGCCCATGCAGCCCGTTTGAATGGCCTCGACCGCCTTATCGAGGTCGTAGGATTGGACGTTCCCGGAGTTCCATTGAAGCGCGAAATTCGAGCTCGTGACGTAGAGGTACTTGGGGTTTCCCTCGGCGTCCTCGTCGACCGAGAGCTCGATCGCGATGGGAAAGGACATCAAGCCCGCGGGCAAATCCTCGCCCGTTGTCCTGGCACAGCCGGTCGAGACCGATCCAAACATAAGCAAGAACCCCAGAGCGAACCCGACAAACTCGCTCCATGGGCCGAATCCGGGCCGCATGCGGCGGCACCCTAGCCGTTCGCCCTAGCCGTGGCAACTGGCAGCGGAGGCGCTCAGTTCCACGGATCGAGGATGGACCGATCGCGCTCGGGCGCTGGTTTGGGCCGGCGTCGCGGTTTGCGACGAACGGGCTTGTTGCGGGCTTTCGGCGCTTGGGCCGCGCCTGCATCGGACGCCGAGGCGAGTGCGTCCGTTCCGCGCGGCTCGGGACCCGCATCCTCCCCGATCAAGGGAGAGAGCAAGGGCGGCGGGAGCAGTGGCGCCGGTTGGGTCGCGCTGACGGCCGACCCGCCTGGCTCCGGTGCAGCTTGGTTCGTTCCGGTCTCCGCCGCTTCGGGCTCGGGCTTGCGAAACGTTCCTGCGGCAATTGTCCCGAGGAGAACCAGGAACGCGATGGCAAGGCCGCCAAGGTAAACCGGAGATGCGGTACGGCGCCAGGGACGCGGCGGCCGGGTTGGCGGAAGCGTCCAGGTATCCGGACCCACGGGTTGGAGGCCCGCCTTGACGAGCTCGAGGTCACTCAGCACCTCGTGCATCGTTTGATAGCGACGCTCAGGTTGTTTCTCGAGGCAGCGCATGACCAGCGTCTCCAGCTCCTCGGAGACATGGGGCACCCGCACCCTCGGCGGGATGGGTTCTTCGTAGATGTGCTTAGTAAGAATGCCCATCATCGTGTCCGCGTCGTGTGGAACGTGACCCGTCAACATCTCGTAGAGCAAGACCCCAAGCGCGTAGATGTCGGTTCGGTGATCCACGCCCTCGCCTTCACATTGCTCGGGCGACATGTAGTGCGGCGTGCCGAGCACCTCGCCGGCGCGGGTGAGCCGATTGGGGCCGTGGCCGACCTTCGCGATGCCAAAGTCGAGGACCTTGACGAAGTCTTCCTCGTCGTCGCGACGAATCAGAAATACATTCTCTGGTTTGAGATCGCGATGAGTAATTCCCGCCTCGTGGGCTGCACCGAGAGCGCGGCAGACCTGGATCGCGATGTGAAGCGCACGCTCCTCGGGCATGCGGTCGACGCGGTTGATTGCCTCGATGAGGTCGAGCCCATCGAGGAACTCCATGATGAAATAGGTCGAACCGTCCGTGAGCTCGCCGAAGTCGCTGACGTCGATGATGTGTTGGTTCCCGATGTTGGAGGCGCTTTCGGCTTCGCGCCGGAATCTCGCCAATACCTCAGGGTCGCGCGTGTTCTCCTGGCGAACGACCTTCATCGCGAGCGTCTTGTTCAGGCGCGCATGGGTGACCCGGTACACGAGGCCCATGCCCCCTTCGCCGAGCAGGGCGTCGACGCGGTAGCGCTGGTCGATCGTCTGACCGAGCAGCCGTTCGGCCACTCGAGTCGGCCCCGAAGCGCTCACGCCCCCAATCGGGCCCGCTATGGTTCTCGTGCTATCGCCCATACAGCTATGCCGTAATATTCCAGCCGTGTTCATTGCAACACGGTCTGGCCTTTCCATCAAGCCCTCTCGGCCGGAAACCCCAGATTAAGGCGGATTTCTAGCGGAGGCGAGCCTGCGCGGCCGCTAAACGGGCTCCGGGGAGCTGGGAAAGAGGGGCCGACACGAAGTCGAGCCCGAGCTTCTCGCAGATTTCGATGGAGGCGGGGCTGCCACCCTGGTCGCCGCAGAGGCCAGCGCGGAGGTCCGGACGGACGGCCCTGGCCCGCTCGAGAGCGATTCGGATGAGTGCCGCGACTTCCTCGTCGAGATGAGTGAACGGGTCGCCCGCGATGAGGCCGAGCTCGTTGCGGTACGCGGGAAGGAATCGGCTGGCGTCGTCCCGGCTGATGCCGAGCGCGGTCTGCGTCAGGTCGTTCCCGCCGAAGGAAAAGAAGTGAACGCGCTCCGCGAGCTCTCCAGCGATCAGGCAGGCGCGCGGCACCTCGATCATGGCGCCAAGGCGGCATTGGAACGCGCCGGTCGACTCGGTGAAGACCTCCCCGTGCGCACGGTCGACGGCCGCGCGGAGCGCTTCGACCTCCGACGTGAACGCGATCATTGGAATCAGAACCTCGAGGTCGACCGCGAACCCCTGCTCCACGCAATCGCGTGCGGCGAAAAGCATCGCGCGAAGCTGCATGTCGTAGAGACCCGGGACGATCAGCCCTGAACGCACCCCGCGGTGACCAAACCCCGGATTCGTCTCTCGATACCGAGCGGCTGCCTTGGTCGCTTCTTCGACCTCGATGTCGAGCGACTCGGCAATCGCCTGTAGCGAAGGCTCGTCTTGCGGAAGAAACTCTTCGAGCGCCCGGTCGAGCAGCCGAATCGTGACCTGTCGCCCGTCCATCGCGAGAAAAATCTCGACGAAGTCTTCTCGCTGTGCGCGCTCGAGCTTGGAGAGCCACTCGCTCCGCTGCGTGTTGTCGACCGCTAGCAATGCGCATCGCATCGCAAACAATCGATCCTTGGCGAAGAACATGCGCTCGGTTCGGCACAGTCCGACCCCTTCGGCCCCATAGCTCAGGGCGGCGCGGGCTGCCTGCGGGGTGTCCGCTTCGGCGTACACGCGCATGCGGCGTACCTGGTCGGCCCAGGCCATCAGCTCGCGGAGCTCTTCGACGGTGGTCGACGCCTCGAGGTCGAGCGCGCCGACGAAAACCCTTCCGGTCGAGCCATCGAGGGTGAGCATGTCGCCTTCGCGCAGCAGCTCGGTGGTCTCGAGGCCGTCCAGGCTCACGGTTCGATCCCGAAGGTTGATCTGCAGCCCTCCGCAGCCCACCACGCAACACTTCCCAAGCCCACGGGCGACGACCGCAGCGTGCGAAGTCATCCCGCCAGCTGCGGTGACGACGCCCTTGGCGGCCCTCATTCCGTGGATGTCGTCGGCGCTCGTCTCCTGCCGAATCAGGATCACCTCCTGGCCTTCAGAGGCCCACCGGACGGCGTCGTCGGCGTCGAATACGATGCGGCCCGATGCCGCCCCCGGGCCTGCGGGCAGCCCCATGGCGAGCGGTTCGATTCCCCGGGAAGTCAATTCGGCTTCGACTGGAAGGCGCGCCCGGAGCAGCTGTTCGAGCGAACGCGCATCCACCCGGAGCAAGGCGTCGTTCTTGCTGAGCACCCCTTCCCTCACCATGTCGACAGCGACCCGGACCGCTGCATGCGCGGTTCGCTTCGCCGAACGTGTTTGCAGCAAGTACGGCTGACCATCCTCGATGGTGAACTCGATGTCTTGCATGTCGCCGAAGTGGCTCTCGAGCGACGCGCAGTATGTCGAAATCGATTCGAAGGCGTCTGGGAGCGAGAGCTCGAGGCTGGACGCCTCTTTGCCCGGCGCCGATGCCGTCGCGGTGAGCGCCACGGGCGTTCGAATGCCGGCGACCACGTCCTCGCCCTGGGCGTTCGGGAGGAATTCGCCGTAGAGCTGCGGCTCTCCACTCGAAGGGTTGCGGGTGAACGCCACCCCCGAACCGCTTCGCGGGCCCGTGTTGCCGAAGACCATGGCTTGCACGGTGCATGCGGTACCGATGGCGTCGTCGATCCCTTGCATGCGCCGGTATCGAAGCGCGCGCGGGTTCTCCCAGGATTCGAAGACCGCTGCGATCGCGTCCCAGAGTTGCGTCTCGGCGTCTTGTGGGAACTGCGCCCCCGAGGTCTCCTCGATGACCGAAAGGTACGAGGCGACCAACCCCTCGAGGGCCGGGACGGATAGCTCGGAGTCGAGCATTCGGGGGCGCCCGAGCTCATGCTTGAGATCGCTCAATAGGTGCTGGAAGCGGTCGGCTCCGATGCCGCGGACGACCGAACCGTACATCTGCAACAAGCGCCGGTAGGCATCGAGTGCAAAGCGTTCGTCCCCGCGCTCCGCCGCGAGCCCTTTGAGGGTGCGCTCGGTGAGGCCGATGTTGAGGACGGTGTCCATCATGCCCGGCATCGAGACCTCGGCCCCCGAGCGGATCGAAAGAAGGAGCGGTTGATTCGCGTCACCAAAGCGTTTGCCAAGGCGCTTCTCGACGGTCTGCAGCGCGGACGCGACAGCCGCGTCGAGGCCATCGGGAAACGCCCCGCTCGCTCGGTACTCCCGGCCGACTTCGCTCGTGATCGTGAACCCGGGAGGGACGGGGATCCCGAGCGCAGTCATCTCGCTGAGGCCGGCCGCCTTCCTTCCGAGAAGCTGCAGGCGGACGTCCGAGTCCAGCTCTGCGTCAAGCGGATACAGAAGGGTCACGGCGTTGCAACTTTGTCCCAAGCTGGTGGAAGTGCGCAATATCGTTGACGGTGTCTGCGATTTCTCCCAGCAAACGCAGGCGATTGTCCCGAATCCTCGCATCGTCGACCATCACGAACACCTCGTCGAAGAAGCGATCGATCGGGACGCCAAGCTCCTTGGCGACGAGCTTCAAGGCGTCGGTGTAGCGGCGCTCGCCGGTCGCTTCGCGGATCTGGTCGCGAACGGTGCCAAAGCGCTCGGCCAGTGCGGCCTCGGCGCCGACTTCGAGAAGGCTCGAGTCGACGGGGCCACGCGCGCTCTCCTTGGTGATGTTGAACGCACGCTTGAATGCAATCGCCAGTGCTTCGAACTCCGGTGCGGCGCGCAGCTCCGACACCGCTTCGATCCGGCTTCGTAGATCGCGAAGCGACGTGCCGTCCCAAGCGCCGAGGCAGGCGTCCACGACATCGCCGCCGAACGGGTCTTTGAGCATCGCGCGGATGCGTCCACGGAAGAAACCGTCGAGCGCCGCGTGGACCTCGTCGGCGTTCGCTAGCTTGGTGTCGCCCGCGTACGCGCCGTACGCCTGCGCGATGAGCGCCCGAAGGTCGACGTCGAGCGGCCCTTCGAGGGCGATGCGGATGATGCCTAGCGCAGCGCGGCGGAGCGCAAAGGGGTCCGCCGAGCCGCTTGGCACCAGGCCGATCCCGAAGCAGCCGACGAGGGTGTCGATCCGGTCGGCGACGGCAACGACGGCGCCGACGACTTGGTCCGGCACGACGTCGTCGGCGCCTTGCGGCCGGTAGTGGTCGCGGATGGCGTCTGCGATCGCCGGGTCGATGCCCTCACGCAAGGCGTACCAGCGACCCATCTCGCCCTGGAGCTCGGGGAACTCGTAGACGATCAGGGTTTCGAGGTCGGCCTTGCAAAGGCGCGCCGCTGCGTCGCAGGCATCGGCATCTGCGCCGGACGCGGCGGCGAGCGCGGCGGCATTGGCCTGGAGTCGACGAACCTTGGCGCCCATCGTGCCGAGCTTGGATTGGAACACGACAGATTCGAGCTTCGTGAGCCGATTGGCGAGCGGGGCCTTGCGGTCTTCTTCGACGAAGAACCGCCCGTCGGCCAGGCGCGCGCGAAGGACGCGGTCGTTGCCTTTGGCAATCGTGTCCGGATCCTCGGCGGTGTTGACCACGTTCAGATAGGCAGGGAGCAGCGCGCCGCCCTCGGACCCCCGGACGGCGAAGTAGCGTTGATGATCGCGCATCACCGAAATCACGACCCTGTCAGGAAGCTCGAGGAACGATTCGTCGAAGCGCCCCGGCACGGTGAACGGCTCTTCGACGAGTGAAACGCATTCGTCGGCGAGGAAGGCGTCCGGCTCGAGGACACCGCCGAGGGACTTCGCTGAAGCGAGCAGTCCCTCCATCATGCGAGCCTTGCGGACCTCGAGGTCGACGATCACGTGCGCGCCTTCGAGCGCCTTCTCGTATTGCGCCGCGTCGTCGAGGTCGAAGCTCTCGGGAGCGAGGAAGCGATGCCCGCGCGTCGCCCGCCCCGCCTGGACGTTGGCGAATTCGAAACCGACGATTTCGCTGCCGAGCAAGGAGACGATCCAGTGAATCGGTCTGCCGAACGCTACTTCGCCCGGACCCCAGCGCATGGACTTGGGGAAGCTGATCTGTTGACAGAGCCGCGGGAGGATCCCGGTAAGCACGTCGCTCGTCGCCGCGCCGGTTTCGAGGAGGCGTACGCTGACGTAATTGCCCTTGTCGGTGGTTTGCTTGTGCAGATCCTCGATGCGGAGGCCGTGCTTCTTCGCGAAGCCGGTCGCGGCCTTTTTGGGCGAGCCGTCCGCCTCGAACGCAGCCCCCCAAGGCGGACCCAGGATCGTCTCGTCGCGGTCCGGCTGACGCTCGGCCAGCCCCCGAATTCGGAGCGCGAGGCGCCGCGGCGTACCGAGTGTATTCACCTCGAGCGAGTCGGTGCCGAGCCGGGCCTGGCCTAGCAGCTCAGTCGCGCTCGACTTCATCGAGCGCAGCGCGTGCCTCACGAACGACGCCGGCAGCTCCTCGGTCCCGATCTCCAGCAAAAACTCGGATGACATGGAGTGGCGTTGCTACCAGACGGGATCCACGGGCGCAATGGGGCGTCCCCTCGATCGTACTATTGCGCCGCCGCGGCCGTCTCGAGAAGCGGGAATCCGAGCGCCTCGCGCTGCGCGTACCAAGATTCCGCCACGGCTCTCGCCAGGATCCTCACGCGGCCGATGTAGCGCTGGCGTTCGGTCACGCTGATCGCGCCCCGGGCGTCGAGGACGTTGAAGTAGTGGCTGCATTTGATGACCGCGTCATAGGCGGGGAGCGCCAGTCTTTCGAGGGGCTCGCGGTCGAATTGTAGGGCGCCGCCCTTCCCCTTCTTGTCGCTGAGACCGAGCAAGACAGCGACCTGCTTCTCGTACTCCTCGAAGAGCTTCTTCTGGAGCTCGGGATCCGCCTGCTCGAAGTTGTAGGTGCTCCACTCCCACTCGGCGCGCTTGTAGAGGTCCCCGTAGCGGATGCCTGGCGCCCATTGGAGCTGGTAGACGTCGTCGACGTCTTGAAGGTACATGGCGATGCGCTCGAGCCCGTAGGTGAGCTCTCCGCTGATCGGTTTGCAATCGATGCCGCCGCACTGCTGGAAGTAGGTGAACTGGCTGATCTCGAGTCCGTCGAGCCAGACCTGCCATCCCAGGCCCCAGGCGCCGAGCGTCGGCGATTCCCAGTCGTCCTCGATGAAGCGAATGTCATGGCGCCGCGGGTCGGTGCCAAGCGCGCGCAGCGACTCGAGATAGAGCTCCTGGATGTCGAGCGGCGAAGGTTTGAGGATGACCTGGTACTGGTGAAACTGCTGCAGACGGTTGGGGTTCTCCCCGTAGCGGCCGTCGGTCGGGCGGCGGCTCGGCTCGACGTAAGCGACATTCCACGGCTCGGGCCCGATGGCGCGCAAGAAGGTGTGCGGGTTGAACGTGCCCGCGCCGACCTCGGAGTTGTAGGGCTGGACGATGAGGCAACCGTGCTCCGCCCAAAAGCGTTCGAGCGCGAGGATGAGCTCCTGAAAGGTCATTCCTCGTCCTCGTCGTCCCCGTCGTCCTCGTCGCCTTCGTCGTCTTCGTCCTCGGCGGCGGCTTCCGCTTCCGCGGCGGCGATGGCGGCCTCTTCCTGGGCCAGGAGCTCTTCTTCCGCCTCCTCCATGGCCGCTGCCGCCGCGAGCTCTGCCGCAGCGATGTCGATCGACTCGCCGGTCTTCTCTTCGAACAGGGCCCGGTGCTCGTCGCTGAGGTCGCTGAACTCTTGAAGGGTCGGAAGGTCTTGGAGGCCGCTCAGACCGAAGAACTCGAGGAAGCGCGGGCTCGTCCCGTAGACGAGCGGCCTGCCCGGCTCGTCTTTGCGGCCGAGGATTTTCACCAGCCCGCGCTCGGCCAGCATCTTGAGCGACGAGCCGGAGTCGACACCGCGCACATCATCGACCTCGGGACGGGTGAGCGGTTGGCGATAGGCGACGATGGCGAGCGTTTCGAGCTGTGCGCGGCTGAGCCGAATGGGCTTCGGTGCGACGAGCGTTTTGACGAAATCGGCGCTCTCGCGCGCCGAACGAAACTGGTAGCCGCCGGCCACGAAATAGAGGTGCACGCCGCGGTGTGCGTAGTCCGCCACGAGCTCATCGAGCAGCGGTTGGACCTCTGCGAGGGTGGCCCGCGCGGCCCGGGCCAGTCGCTTCGCCGTCACCGGGCTGCTCGAGACGAAGATCAGGCTCTCGAGCACATTTTTGAGGGACTCCGGGCTCTGCGCGATGGGTGCCCCCGCGCCGTTTTCAGAAGCACCGCTGTCGGCCTGCAGGTCTGTCTGGGTCATGGCTCTTGCTCGTCCTCATTCCATGCGTACGCGCCCGAGGTGCCAGCCGGCACGACGACGGACTCCCTTCGTTCCTCGCCTGTCTCGACGGGCAGGTCATGGCCGATCGGCTCCTCTACCCGGTCGCTGCTCGGTTGTGCCACGTCGGCGGGCACCATCGCCTCCCCCGACGCGTCGAGCAACGTGTACTCGAGGTAGATCGGCTCTTCATGGTCGGTCTGATAGATGCTCGCCAGGCGCATCTTGGCCATCTCGAGCAGGGCGAGGAAGGTGACCACCAGATCGTACGAAGTGCTCACGTCTTCGAAAAGCTCATCGAAGCGGCACCGGCGGCGCTCGCGAAGCAAATCGACCAGGCTCCCGATGCGTTCCTGAATCGACATCCGTTCGGCATCGACTTCGAGCGAAACGGATGCGTTGACGCGCTCGGCGATCCTTTTGAGCGCGTCGAGGAGCTTGAAGACGCTCACCTGCGCGAGGGGTGGCAGCTCCCGACTGGCCGGTGGAGGGGTGCCAGCCGAGAACACATCCCGGCCCACGATCGCGCGTTCGCCCAGATCTGCCGCGACGGTCTTGTACTTCTGATACTCGAGCAAACGCCGGATCAGCTCGGCCCGGGGGTCGAGCTCGTCGACCTCGTCGTCGTCCTGGTCGTCGGGCGGACGCGGCAAGAGCATCTTGCTCTTGATGTGCGCCAGCGTCGCCGCCATCAGCAGGTACTCCGAGGCGATGTCGAGGTTCAATGCCCCCATCAAGCTCAGATACTCCAGGTATTTGTCGGTGATGAACGAGATCGGCAGGTCGAGGATGTCGAGCTCGTGCTTCCGGATCAAATGCAGGAGCAGGTCCAACGGCCCCTCGAAGTTGGGCAGCTCGATCCGGAAGTTCGGGTCCAGTGCCTCGGGCGCTTCTTGGGGCTCGGGCACCGGCATGGGGCTGGGCTCACTCATCGCAGTGCAACCATGCGCTGCTAGGCTCCCAGGTGTCAATCGCTACGGGCTTCGTCGAGGGCTTCGATTACCGCTTCGACGTGCCCCGTCACTTTGACTTTGGGGTAGTGCTTGATGACTTTCCCATCGGGTCCGATCAGCACGGTCGAGCGGATGATCCCCATCGACTTCTTGCCGTACATGTTCTTCTCGCCCCAGGCTCCGTACTTCTCGAGCATCGTCCCGTCGGGGTCGCTGAGCAGCGGGAACTTCAGCTTGAATTTGTCAGCGAACTTACAGTGCGAGTCGATCGAATCTTTACTGACGCCGACGACGACCGCATCCCGCGCCTTGATTTTGCGCAGCGCCGCGTTGAAGTCGTTGGCCTCGGTGGTGCAGCCCGGTGTGTTGTCGCGCGGGTAGAAGTAGAGGATGACGTACTTGCCCGCGAGGTCCCTGAGGGCCAGCTTGCCCCCGGTGGACGAGGGCAGATTGAACGCAGGAGCCTTGTGGCCTTCTTTGATCATGGAGACGGCTGTATTGCCGGTTTGCGCCTGCTGTCAACGCCCCACGGGACTCACGAACTTGGAAACCTGGCGAGACGCGCCCAAGATCGAGACATGACCGCCCGAACCCTGATCGTGGGAGATGTCCACGGCTGCCGCGAAGAGCTCGAAGACCTGCTCGAGGAATCGGGCTGGGAGGAAGGCGATGATTTGGTGCTGGTCGGAGATTTGGTCGCCAAAGGACCGGATTCGCTCGGGGTTGTTAAGCTCGTTCGCAAGCTCGGTGGGCGGGCGGTTCGCGGCAATCACGACCAGCACTGCCTGAAATGGTGGGATGCGCAAGAGGCGGGCGAGGATCCTCCGAAGCTCCGGCCGGCCCATCAGCGGGTGACCGAGGAGCTCGAAGAGGAGGATTGGCGCTGGCTTGCTGGCCTTCCGCTCTGGCTCGAGCTGCCCGAGCTCGACGCCCTCGTCGTGCACGCGGGGCTCCTGGTCGATCTGCCTCTGGAGGAGCAGGACCCCTACGACCTCATGAACATGCGGAGCATCCTCGAGGACGGGAGCGCATCGAGAAGCTACGAGGAGGGCACGCCCTGGGCCACGCTCTGGCCGGGTCCCAGGCTGGTCGTGTTTGGGCACGATGCGGTCCGCGGCCTTCAGAACCACCCTCATGCGGTCGGTCTCGACACCGGCTGCGTTTACGGCGGCTGGCTGACCGGCCTCTGGCTGCCCAGCCGAGACCTCGTCGCCGTGCCTGCGCGTGCAGCCTACGCCCAGCCCGGGAAAGATTGAGGGGATGGAAGTCTGGGTCTGCCGGGAAGAGGAGCTGCGGGATGGGGTCGTGCGTACCACGAGGCTCGGCGTCGACGACGACGGGATTCCAATCATGGCGCTGCTGCTTCGCGGCGAAAACGGAGCGATCGTCGCGTACCGGAACCTGTGCCGACATCTCCCGGTGCCGCTCGACGGCGGGACCGGAGAGCTCCTCAGCGACGACGGAGCGCATCTGATCTGTGGGACACACGGAGCGACGTATCGTCTGCACGATGGCTACTGCGTCGAGGGCCCGTGTGAAGGCCTCGCCCTTCAGCAGCTCTACGTTCGGGAAGAAGCCGGTGACCTCTACGTGTCGGACACCTCGGAACCTCGCTGAGCCCCGAAGAAGGCGACCTTATGGAGCGTACTTGGCAAGGCGCCGCTCCAATCGCTAGGCTTAGCTTTTCGTTGGGGGAACTATGCGGATTTTTGTCAGGTTGTTTTTGAGCGTTGGGTTGACCTTGAGCCTCGTCGGCTGTGGTGATTCGGAATCGGGTGGCAGCGGTGGAACCGCTGGCAGCGGCGGCAGTGGTGGCGCCGGTGGCTCGGGCGGAAGCTCCATGGTGACCGTGACCGGAACGGTCTCGGCTGCTGCGCTCGATGGAAACTCCACGCCCGTGGAAGGTGCAACGGTCAGTGTGGTTGGCACCTCCAACACCGCGACGACGGACGCGGGCGGCAACTTCTCGGTCATGGCGCCGACCGGCACCGTGATGTTCTTGAACACCGCGGCTGGCAACTGGGGCTCGCTGTTTGCGGAGAACGTGCCTGCGGGAGGTCTCGCTGGGCTCGATGTCGAAGTGATCCCGGATGCGCTGGTCGATGCCATTTCAGACGCGCTCGTGACGACGGCCGACACATCAAGAGGGCTCGTCGCGGTGACCTTTGACGAAACCACGACGGTGGGTGGCGAAACCGCCAGCATCAGCGCCGCCAGTGAGACTTCGTTCGTCTTCGACGACCTGGATGAGCCAGTTGAAGGCGACACGCTGGTAGCTGGCGGCGGCAGCGAGGTGATCTTTTTCAACGTCGATCTCGCTGGTTCTGTGAGCGCGACCGCCACGAGCTCAGCTTTTCAGCCGTGCCCGCTTGAGTTCCCGAGCGCGACCTACACCGTTCAGGCGAAGGTGCTCACCGAGATCGACGTGTTCTGCCCTGCGCCCTAACGGCGGCAATGACGAAAACAGCGGGCTGGCGACGATGTCGTCAGCCCGTTTTTTCTTGCCGGGCGCTCCAGGCGGCGGGCGAGGAAAGCGGACCGATGTCGGCCCAGGGCTTGTCCTCTGAGTGGCGAACGATGTTTTTGCGAGCCGTGAGCACCTCGACACCGTCCCGCGTCACCAAGACGGTGTGCTCAAACTGGGCGGAGAGTGACCGGTCCATCGTGAGCACCGTCCACTCGTCGTCCATCACCTCGGTCTGGTAGCCGCCGATGTTGATCATCGGTTCGATGGTGAAGACCATGCCGGCCTTCATGCGCTTGTCTTTGCCCCGTCGGCCGAAGTGCGGGATCTGAGGAGGCATGTGGAATTCGCGGCCGACGCCGTGCCCGACATAGTCGCGAACGACCGAGCAGCCCTTGCCTTCGGCATGCTCCTGAATCGCGGCGCCGATGTCGCCGATGCGATTGCCGTGTTTGACCTCCGCGATGCCGAGCTCGAGGCAGCGGCGTGCCGTCTCCACGACGAGGATCGCTTCGTCGGTCGGCTCGCCCACGTAGAAAGTGACGCTCGTGTCACCGTGGTAGCCGTGCTCCTTTGGAAGATAGGTGGTGACATCGACATTGACGATGTCGCCGTCCGTGAGGACATGGTCCCCCGGGATCCCATGGCAGACGCAGTCGTTGACGCTGGTGCAAACGCTTTTCGGAAAACCCTTGTAGTCGAGCGGAGACGGATACGCGTCGCGAGAGACGATGTATTCATGGACGAAGCGGTCGATATCGTCCGTCGCGATGCCCGGGCGTATCATGTCGCCCACCGCCGTCAGGCAATCAGCCGCGAGTTGGCAGGACCGCCGCATGTCTTGAAGCATGCGCGGCGTCATGAGCTCGATGGCAGACAATGGGTTCCTCAAGCGAACGGACGTACCGCTTGTAGGACAGGGCCGCAAATTGTCTAGCGAAGGCGCTGTTTACCGATGGTTTGACCCTTCGCTGTGATGGCACTAGATAGCCACTTCGAGAGGGTTTTAGGCTTTTTTGATGCCAGATTCGTACAACAACGTCCCGATGAGCGACTCGATGGCCGAACGCACCGTGAGAGAAGACGCGTATTGGACCGGCCCCAAGCTCATCGTCTTGAGCTTCGTGACCCTTGCGGTCGCTTTCGCGCTTCTCTGGTCGATGGCCGAAGGCATCATCGGGCCGACACAGCACGACGCCGATTACGGCCACGAGCGGCATCTCCTTCAGCCGGGCGGCGGCCCGCTCGACTGAGCCTGCTTAGCTAGAAGTCGAAATCGAGCTCTTTCGGCTCGTCGTTCTTCAGTGAGTCGTCTTCCCCGGGTTCGAACGTGGCTTCGGAGTAGAGATCGTCCAGAGACCATCCGGCCTTGTGATGGCGGCGCAACTCTTCGCGCTCGAACTCGGCCATGTTCTGATAGTTCTTCGGTCCTCTAGGGCGCATGTCCCCTCCCTTTTTGCCAACTCAGCATCCTGAAGTGGTATGGCAAATGACTACTTTGTCCTACATCTCGGCACACCCTACCCAGGAGGATCGAGATGGCAAAAAAACAGACGAGATTGAAACCATGGACCTGCGCTGGTAGACGCACTCCATGAGTCGGGTGGTAGCGATCGCCAATCAGAAGGGCGGCGTCGGGAAGACGACCACGGCGGTCAATCTGGGCGCCAGTCTGGCCGTGGCTGAGCAGCGGGTCCTTTTGGTCGATCTCGATCCGCAGGGCAACGCGTCCACCGGTGTCGGCATGAGCCCCGGTGATGAAGATCTGGAGGGCTCCTACGAGCTGTTGCTCGGCGAAGTCGAGACCGCGGACGTGATCTACGAAACCGACATGCCCTACATGCACGTCATCGCCGCGACGCAAGACCTGGTCGGCGCCGAGCGAGATCTGCTCCAGGCCGACGACAGCGCGGTGCGTTTGCGCAAGGCGCTCGACCCGGTTCGCGACGACTACGATTTCATCGTCATCGATTGCCCACCCTCACTGGGCATGTTGACGATCAACGCCTTGACCGCGGCCGACATCGTGATGGTTCCACTTCAGTGCGAGTACTACGCACTCGAAGGATTGTCGCAGTTGGTGGGGACGATCGAGCGCGTCCGCGCGTCGGTGAACGAGCATCTGGAGATTCACGGTGTGGTGCTCACGATGTTTGATTCGCGCAACAACCTCGCCAACGAAGTGGCCGCCGAGGTTCGGCGCCACTTTCACGTCTACGAGACGATCATCCCGCGCAACGTGCGCCTCGCGGAGGCTCCTTCGCACGGCAAGCCGGTGATCTTGTATGACGCCTCTTCGCGCGGCTCGTACACCTATTTGAACCTGGCGCGCGAGCTGCTCGATGATCTGGAGGTAGCTGCCTAGTGGCTCGCAGACGTCTGGGGCGTGGCTTGGACGGCTTGCTTCCTGCGGCGCCGCCGGCTTCGGAACGCTCGGCGAAGAACACCGCCGCCATAGAGGACCTTCACCCGGGCCGGATGCAGCCGCGCGGGCGGATGGGCGCAGAGGGGCTGGCCGAGCTCGCGGCGTCCATTCGAGAGCACGGTGTCCTCGAGCCGATCCTCGTGCGCAAACGGGCGTTGGGCGGTTTCGAGATCATCGCGGGGGAACGCCGTTGGCGCGCCGCCCAGCAAGCGGGCTTGAAAGCTGTGCCCATCTTTCAACACGACCTCGGAGATGAAGCGGCGTTCGAGGCCGCCCTGGTGGAGAACTTGCAGCGCGAAGACCTGAACCCGATGGAGACGGCGCGCGCGTTTCAGCGATTGGTCGATGACTACGGGCATACTCAGGAGATCATTGCGACCAAGGTGGGCAAGGAACGGTCCACGGTGGCCAACGCCCTGCGCCTCTTGAAGCTTCCAAAGGAGGTGATGGACCTCGTCGAAGACGGCCAACTGAGCGAAGGTCACGGCCGCGCCCTACTCTCGGCACCCAGCGTGTCGAGCATGAAGAAGCTTGCGCGAAGCGCGGTGTCCAAGGGCTGGAGCGTCCGCGAAGCCGAGCGCCAGGCCCGGCGCGTGGCGCGGGGCGATGGCGATCGCGCGGCGCCGAAGAAAGCAGGCAAGAGCACCAACGTGCGAGACCTCGAGCTTCGTTTGTCCCGCGCGCTGGGCTCGACGACCAAGATTCACGAAAGCGGCCAAGAGCGCGGACAGGTTCGAATCAACTACGCGAGCTTTGACGAGCTCGACCGGATCATCGAGAAGCTGACCCGCTAGAGTCGCATGCATGGACGGGGCGCGGAAAAAAGCGCGAAGCGGGGTTCCGTCGAACGGCTCGGCTTGCAATTGTGGTCGGTTGCACTTGAGGGCTTTGACCAGGCAAGCCTCGCCTCGGCGCGCGCGCCAATCCGGGGTGGTTGCGGTCTTGCGGATTGTCACTTGCGACGTCGACTCCACCCCCCATCCCCCGCCCCTTCGTACGTCTCCGTCAATGCCAGTGCCAGCGTCAGCGCCGGTGCCAGCGCAAGCGCCTGTGAATCACATGATCCGCGCTTCAGCCGCGTCGACGGTGTTGCTCAGCAGCATGGCTATCGTCATAGGGCCGACGCCGCCGGGGACCGGCGTGATGTAGGCCGCTCTGTCTTTGGCGCCTTCGAAGTCGACGTCGCCGGTGAGGGTGCCGTCGTCTACGCGGTTGATGCCGACATCGATGACGACGGCGCCGTCTCTGATCCAGTCGCCCTGGACTAGATTCGCCCGGCCGACCGCGGCCACCACGATATCGGACTCGCGGACTCGTTCGGCGAGGTCTTCGGTGCGCGAGTGGGCGATGGTGACCGTCGCGTGCTTCTCGAGAAGCATCAATGCGATTGGCTTTCCGACGAGGGTGCTGCGGCCGAGGACCAAGGCGCGCTGGCCCTTCGGGTCGCATCCCACGTGTTCGAGCATCCGCATGCAGCCGCTCGGCGTGCAGGGGCGAAGCCCCTTGCGGCCGACGACGAGGAGCCCGGAATTGAACGGGTGCAGGCCGTCGACATCCTTCGCCGGATCGATCGCGTCGACGATGGTTTGATCGTGAAGATGATCGGGGAGCGGGAGTTGGACGAGGATGCCATCGATGTCGTCGTCCCCGTTGAGCTCGAAAATGAGCGCGAGGAGGTCCGCTTCGGAGGTTTCGGCCGGGAGTCGGTGGACGCGACCTTCGATCCCGGCCTTCGCGGCGGCCCGCTCCTTGTTGCGGACGTAGATCTGTGACGCCGGGTCGTCCCCGACGAGCACCACGTGCAACCCCGGCGATCGGTTGTGCGTTGCCCGAAAGGCATCCGCCCTGGTTTTGACCTCTGCCCGCACTTCTTTGGCAAGCGCCTTCCCGTCGATCAACTCAGCCATGGGCGGGGGTCTATCAGGAGCACCGCCCATTCTCAAACCAGCAGGTCCCGGTGGAAATCACGGCTTGGCGTGGTATGCCGCGGGGCCATGTTCGACCCCGTCTCGCCGCAGGTTTCGTTTCCCGAGCTCGATGCAACCCAGCTCGCTTTCTGGGAGAACACCCGCATTTTCGAAAAGACCCTCGAAGGCGGCGAGGAGAAGCAGCCCTTCATCTTCTACGAAGGGCCGCCGACAGCGAACGGCATGCCGCACCCCGGCCACGTGCTCACCCGGGTCATGAAGGACGTTTTCCTTCGTTACCGAACGATGTGCGGCTACTACGTGCCGAGGCGTGCGGGGTGGGACACGCACGGCTTACCGGTCGAAGTCGAAGTCGAAAAAGAGCTCGGCATCAGCGGACGCGAGGCGATTCAGGAGTACGGCGTCGAAGCGTTTAGCCGCAGGTGCATCGACTCGGTGTTCAAATACATCGGCGAGTGGCAGAAGATGACGGAGCGGATCGGTTTCTGGGTCGATTTCGATTCCGCGTACGTGACGTTTCACAAATCGTACGTCGAGAGCGTCTGGTGGGCGCTTTCGGAGATGTTCAACAAGGGGCTGCTCTACCAGGGCTACAAGGTGGTCTGGTGGTGGCCGCAAGGCGGGACCGCGCTCTCCGCCGGCGAGGTCGGCCAAGGGTACCGGACCATCGACGACCCTTCCGTGATGATCCGGTTTCCGGTCGTCGGCGAGGAACGGACTTCGTTTCTTGCCTGGACGACGACGCCTTGGACGCTTCCGTCGAACGTCGCGCTCGCGGTGGGTGCGAAGACGGACTACGCGACGGTCGAGCTCGAAGATGGAGAACGCCTGGTTCTCGCAGCGGCGCTCGTGGGGAAAGTCCTGGGCGAAGAGGCAAACGTCGTAGCGACGCGCAAGGGCTCCGAGCTCGTGGGCGTGAGCTATGAGCCTCCGTTCCGCTACGCCGAACCCCAAGGTGGCCCTGCCTGGCAGGTCGTCGATGCGGATTTCGTCTCGCTCGACAGCGGCTCGGGGCTGGTCCATCTGGCACCGGCGTTTGGCGAGGACGACTTCCGGGTCTGCAAGGAGAAGGGAATGGGCTTTCTGCAGCTCATGAAGCCCGACGGCACCTTTCCAGACGAAGTCACCGACTTCGCCGGCCGATTCTGCAAAGACGCCGACCGCGACATCATCCGCAACCTGAGCGCGCGCGGGGTGCTCTTCAAAGAGGAAGTCTATCGCCACGACTACCCGTTCTGTTGGCGCGCGATGGACGACCCGCTCATCCAATACGCCCGCCGATCCTGGTTCATCCGGACCACGCAGGAGATCGATCGCGTCAAAGAGAACAACCAAGCCGTCCATTGGGAGCCCGACCACATCAAGAGCGGCCGCATGGGGCAGTTCCTCGAGGGCAATGTCGATTGGGCGCTGTCGCGCGAGCGCTTTTGGGGGACGCCGCTGCCGATTTGGAAGAACGACGAGACCGGCGCGGTGGAGTCCGTCGGCTCGGTCGCCGAGATTCTCGAACGAAACCCCGAAGCCTTTGCGCATTTCGAAAAAGCCAAGGCCGCCGATCCGACGCTGCAAGACCATCTGATGGTCCACAAGCCTTGGATCGACGCGGTCAGCTGGACCAAGGACGGCGAGCCCGGGGTGTACCGTCGCGTGCCCGAGGTCATCGATTGCTGGTTCGATTCCGGCTGCATGCCGTTCGCGCAGTGGGGCTTTCCGCATCAGAACGCGGACGCTTTCGAGCGAAACTTCCCCGCCGATTTCATCACCGAAGCGGTCGATCAGACGCGCGGTTGGTTCTATTCGCTGATGACGATCAGCTCGCTCATGTTCCCGCAGCGCGCCCTTCCCCATCCGTTCAAGAACTGCGTCGTCCTCGGCTTGATGACCGACGAAAAGGGCAAGAAGCTCAGCAAGCGGGACAAGAACTACACCGACCCGCTCGTGCTCATGGATCGGGTCGGCGCCGATGCGGTGCGATGGGCGCTCTACGCGGGCACCGTTCCCGGGCAGAGCACTCGCTTTTTCGACGATGCGGCGACCGACGCGGTCCGCGAATTTCTGCTCAAGATCTGGAACGTGTACAGCTTCTTCGTAACCTATGCGAACATCGACGGCTGGACGGCTGCCACAGCGCGACCCGCGCTCGCGGACCGCCCCGACATGGACCGCTGGGTGCTCGCCGAGCTCGACGCTACGGTGCGCGCGGTGCGCCGGGAGCTCGACGATTACAAGAGCCACATGGCGGTGCGGCACCTTCTCGGTTTCGTCGATGGGCTTTCGAATTGGTATGTCCGCCGAAGCCGTGCCCGGTTCTGGGCTTCTGACGATAGCGACGACAAGCGTGCAGCGTTCAGCACGCTTTACGAGGTCCTGATCGATCTCGCGAAGCTGGCGGCGCCCTTCGTTCCGTTCATGACCGAGACGCTGTTCCAGAATCTCGTTCACAAGGACGATCCGGCCGCGCCGGAGTCGGTGCACCTGGCGTCCTTCCCGGAGCCGGACGCGGCGCGTATCGACGAGGAGCTTCGAAAAACGGTGGAGCGCGTTCGCAACGTCGTGACGCTCGGGCAGCGTGTGCGCAACGAGAACAAGCTCAAGGTGCGCCAGCCCTTGGCCGAGGCGATCGTCGTCGTGGCGGACGACGAAGAGCGTCGCGGGATTGACCGGTTTGCGAGTGCCATTCGAGAGGAGCTGAACGTGCGAGCGCTCGGTTTCACGCAAGAGCCGCACAAGTACGTCGAGTTCGAGCTGGTTCCGAACTTCCGCGTCCTCGGGCCGAAGCTCGGCAAGCAGGTGCCTGCGTGCAAGAAGGCACTCGCGGAGGCCGACGGGTCGGCGCTCTACGCCGAGATGGAGGCCAACGAAAAAATCGTGGTTCAGCTGCCCAACGGCCCGATTGAGCTCACGCCTAGCGAAGTCGAGGTGCGGCTGAGCGCTCGGGAGGATTTCGCTGCCTCGTCAGGCTCGGGGCAGGTGGTGGTGCTCGACACCAGGGTCGACGACAGCCTTCGCCGCGAAGGTCTGGCCCGCGAGGTGATCAACCGCATCCAACGGGCCCGCAAGACCATGGACCTCGCGTACGAAGCCCGCATCGAGGTGAAATGGAACGCCGATGGCGAACTGGCCGAAGCAATCGAAGAACACGCAGCGCGCATCGCCGGCGAAACACTCGCCACGGGGTTCTCGCGCGAAAGCGCGCCCGGGAGCGCGCACGACGCAGAAATCGACGGAAGCACATTGAGCCTATCTATCTCGGCGGTGTAAAGCGAGGGCCATCGGGGCGCTGCGGAAGGCGACACAGGGGCCGCAGCTGGGCGGACGGTTTTATGGACGGGGCGCGGAAAAAAGCGCGACGCGGGCCTGCGTCGAACGGCTCGGCCTGCAAATCTGGTCGGTTGGACTTGGGGGCGGGGACCAGGCAAGCCTCGCCTCGGCGCGCGCGCCAATCTGGGGTGGTTGCTGTCTTGCAGATTGGCACTTGCGACGTCGACTCCGACCCACATCGCGCTTTTTTCCGCGCCCCTCCACCACATCCGCGGCAGCGTCAGCGCCGTTGCCAGCGGGGCCAGAGAGTGGCGACTAGCAGCAATGCGGGGATGGCGAGGAGCTGTGAGGTGCTGAGGCCGAGTAGCTCTCCGCGTTCATCGGCCCGCAAGAACTCCAGGAGGAATCGGAGGATCGCGTAGAGCCCGATGAACGCCAGCATGAGCTGGCCTTCGAAACGTTTCCTCGGGCGCAGCCAGAAGAGCAGAAAGCCCGTGATCGCCAAGCAGCCGACGGCTTCGTAGAGCTGGGTCGGATGGACGGGGAGCGACGGCCAATGTGGCGCCTCCAGCAATCCGGCGCGCCACTGCGACTCGCTTGCGGGCGAGAACGGGGGAAAGCTCACGCCTGCCGGTCCGTCGGTATGCACACCGAAGCAGCAGCCGCCCAAAAAGCAGCCCAGTCGGCCGAACACCAAGCCAAGAGAGATGCCGATCGCAGCGATGTCCATCCCCGGGTAGAGCGGAACGCCTTCCCGTTTCAAGAACCAAATGCCGAACGCCGCCGCGGCGATCAGGCCGCCATAATAGGTCAGACCACCCCTCCAGAATGCAGCCCAGGCGAAGCAGTCGCGCCCGGACGGCTGGCACAACTCACGGGCGGCGTCCCAAATCCCCTCGGCACGCGCGCACTGCGCGGCGGTGATCTCCCAGGCGACCTTGCTCGGGTCGGTGCACAGATGCACGTAGTCCCAGAAGTAGCCATCGACCAACACATGCAAGAGGCGAGCGCCGAGGACGCCGAGGATCACCGAGAAAAGCCCCAGGTCGATGAAGCTGTCCGGGTTGAGCCCGTCGTTCCTCGCGAGTCGGGCGGCCAGCCAGGTCGCGAAGGCGAAGCCAATCAGAAGGAGTGTGAAGTACGCTGGGATCGGCTCCCCGAAGATCTCCGCGAGCGTCGGAAGCATTCAGCCGGACTCTAACACGCGCGCTCAGCTTGCCGGCGCCTCAGCGCGGTTGGCGGCTAGTTGCTTCTCGCGACGCCCGTCCATGAAGCCTTCGATGAGGATCAGGGCGACACCGATCGTGATCCAAGCGTCAGCAACGTTGAACGTGGGGTACGCCCAGCGGTCATTGAGGTGGAACCGGACGAAGTCGACGACATAGCCCAGGTTGACTCGGTCGACGAAGTTCCCGATCGCTCCGGCGACAATCAGCGGAACGCTGATGGCGAAGAGCATGCCCCCGCGTCCGGTGACGAACATCCAGAGGAGGAGAACGACGGCGCCCGCAGCGGCGACGTAGAAGACGCCCTTGCGCACTGCGCTCGGCATGTCTCGCATGAACCCAAACGCGGCACCGCAGTTCTCGGCGTAGCGAAACTCGAGCAGGCCGTCGATCAGGACGACGGGCGGGCGCTGACTTCGCTGGGCCTCGGTCCGCCCGTATTCATTGGGCTCGCAGGCCGGGTCCGAGGCCCGAGAGGACGGCTGCGAAAGCCGCTCGAGCGCCCACTGCTTGGTGCCGAGGTCCATGGCGGTCAGGACACCGATGGCGGCGAGACACAAGACCAGTGCCTTTCGGGAGCGCGGTGTGCGAGTCACGGCCGGCGACTCTAACAGTTGGGCTCATGGGGTCAAATCGACCCATTTTGCGCTAAAACGACACATTTACAGACTTTTACAAGAATGTGATACAATTGCAATTGCGGCTGTATCACGTTGTGTTACAAGTGACGCATGGGCGACGAAGACGAGAAGAAGAGCCGCAAGGGTGGCCGAAAAGAGCGGGTGCTCCACACCCGTGTGCCGGCGGTTCTCGAGCAGGAGCTGAAGCGGGTTGCCAACGCCTGGCGCGTCCCGGTTTCCAACGTCGTACGGGCGCTGCTCGAGGATGCGCTCAACACCATCGACGTAGTTGGCGCCAAGGCAGAGGGTGAGCTTCGCGAAGTGGCCGAGCTGCTTGCCTCCGAGCGCCACCGGTTTCGCCAGAAGTCTTCCGAGCAGCTGAGCAAGATTCCGGGGACCCGTGAACCGCTGGCCGATGTGGCCGAGGTGGCGCATGCGCCGGAGCGTGGGTCGGACCCAGGCTCGGACCCGCTTGCGGGCGCGGTTGGGGTTACCCCCATCATCCTGGTTCACGATGCCGTGTGTGGCGTCACGGGCGCAACGCTCGCCGCCGGCTCCGAGGCCTGCATGGTCCTTTTCGAGGAGCCGGGCCGACAACTGATCACGGGCAGGGACGTCCTGCCCCGAGCATCGACACCCAACGAGGAGAAAGCCGATGACTGAACAACAGAAGATCCAATCCACCATCGAAGACAACGTCAACGCAGCCGCCGGTCAGGTTGGCAAGACCGCGGAAGGCGTCGTGACGTTGGGCCGCAGGGTCGCCGGGCTGTGGCTGGGGGTGACACGCACCGCAATCGAAGCCGCGGCAAACACCCTCACGTCCACCTCCGAGGTCGTTAGTGCGATCGCGGAGTCCATGGGCGAGCTTTCGGACCGCCTCCAAGGCACCACGAAGAAGGCCTGATCACAAGCCGCCGGACCGCAGCGCTGACCAAGGGTCGGCGGCAGCGGCGTTCCCACGCCGCTCCGCCGGCCCGTCGGTTACGGGGTTTTTGGCGAGCCCGGCGTGGTTTTCCGGTCCATGGGCCCGTGGGGGAGGTGCCGCACTTCGCGCAGGTGCCGAAAGGCGTTGATGCCCCAACGGGTTAGGAAATAAAGGGGAGGCGCGACGAGCAGCCCGCAGACCAGCGCGCCCATCCAAAGCTCCCCACCGGTGTTCGCCAAGAGCCGTCCGACGTCTGCCCAGAACTCGCCCTGGAGCAATCGATCGAGGTTGCCGCCTTTGAGCGCGCGCCCCGTGTTGCCGAGCCAGGTTTTGATCGTAGCGCGAGTAACCTCTTTCTCGGGATGCAAGACCGCCGCTCCGACCGACCAGGTCGTGTAGTAGAGAGGCACCGCGGTGAACGGGTTGCTGATGAACAAGATCGGAATTCCAGAAATCTTGTTGGCGCGAAGTAGCGCTGCAATCGGGATGTACAAGACGATCTGAAGACCGAGGGTCGGCGTGAACGCGATCATCGTGCCGATGAAGACGCCCCAGGCGATTCGGTGCGGAGTGTCGTCGAGGTGAAGAACGTTGTGGAAGACGATCTGCTGGAACCGTCGCCAAAGGTCTCGGAGGTTCATCGTGGATCACCCCAACCACCACCTCCGGGCGTTTCGACACGCAAGACGTCGCCGGGCGAGACTTCCATGCTGGCGCGGTGAGCGAGCTGCTTGCCGTTGAGTAAATTCATGCCCGGAGTCCCTGGATCGCCGCCGCGCATACCATAGGGCGGGACCCTGCGCCGCTCGGAGAGCACCGAAACGCGCATGGGCGACAGGAATTCGAGCTCACGGACCAGGCCATCACCGCCCCGCTGCGCCCCTGCCCCGCCGGACCCATGCCGCAGCTCGAAGCGGCGAACCCGAATCGGGAACTTGGTTTCGAGAACCTCGGCATCGGTGCACTTCGAGTTGGTCATGTGCGTATGCACCCCGGAAGCTCCAGCCCGATCCTTCGTCGCGCCCGCTCCGCCGCCGAGGGTTTCGTAGTATGCAAAGCGATCATCGCCAAAGGTGATGTTGTTCATGGTCCCTTGGCTCGCGGCGGCCAGTCCGAGGGCGCCGAACAGGACGTCAACGATCCGCTGCGAGGTCTCCACATTGCCCGCGGCGACCGCGCGTTCGGGCTCTGGGCTCAGCAAGGAGCCTTCCGGGATGCGAACGTGGACGGGGCGCATGCAGCCGCTGTTGAGCGGAATGGGTGTGCCGACCAGTACCCGTAGCACGTAGAGGATCGCCGCCATCGTGACCGCGCGCGGCGCGTTCAGATTGTTATCGAGCGCGCGGTCCGTCCCTTCGAAGTCGATCTCCATGGCGCCGCCGCGAACGGTGACTCGCACCGCGATGCGCGCCCCATCGTCCAATTGATCTTCGAACTCGTGCTCTCCGTCGGGCAGGTCTTCGATCGCTCGGGTCGTCAAATCGGCCGCGTTGTCCTGGATGTGTTGCATGTACGCGCTGACCACGTCGATGCCGTAGCGGGCGAGAAGCCCGTCGAGCAGCTGCATGCCCTTCTCATTGGCCGCGATCTGTGCCTGGATGTCCGCCAGGTTTTCGTCGGGATTGCGGGCGGGATGACGGCCAGCGTTCAGCGCATCGCGCAGGAGCTGCTCTCGAAAGGCGCCGTGTTCGACGATCGCGAGGTTCCGCAAGACGACGCCCTCTTGTTCGAGGTGGGTCGAGGACGGCGGCATGGATCCGGGCGTGAGCCCACCCACGTCGGCGTGATGTCCGCGCGACGCGACCACGAAACGGAGTGTCCCGCCGGCGTCGTGCACGGGAGTGACGACCGTGATGTCGGGCAGGTGCGACCCACCGGCGGCCGGATCGTTGGTCGCGAACACCTGGCCGGGCTTCAAGTCGGGATGCGCGGTGAGGACGGCGCGAATCGATTCGCTCATGGCACCGAGGTGAACGGGGATGTGCGGTGCGTTGGCCACCAGGCCGCCTCGCGCATCAAAGACCGCGCAGGAGAAGTCGAGCCGGTCGCGGATGTTCGTGCTCATCGCGGTGCGCTGCAGGACGACCCCCATCTGTTCTGCGATCGACTTGAACTGGTTGTGGAAAACCTCGAGGAGCACCGGGTCGACCTCCGTCTCGGCAAGCTCGCGGGTGTCCCCAATTTGGGTGTCGCGCAGAATTAGGTAGTCGCGCTCGTTTCGAATCGCGACGAAGCCGACATCCACGACGACAGTTCCGGTGGCGTCCAGCACGAGCGCGGGGCCCGGGATCTCCGCATCGATGGGAAGGCTCTCCCGGAGGTAGACCGGCGCTTCGACCAGGGCCCCGTCCGACCAGAGCTGGATGCGGCGGACCGGCTCGCCGGCCCCCGCCTCTACCTCGGGAAGCTCCGGCCTCTTGCTGCTCAACTCCACCGCAAGGCGCAGCGTGGCCGCTTCGACCGAGTGACCGGGCCGCGTGTATCCGAACTCTCGCTGATGGAGCGCGTCGAACGCCGAGCGCATGCGCCTTGCGTCCGCCCAGTCGACCGACAGCGTCGCCTCGGTTCCTCGGTAGCGAAGCGCGACCTGGCGCCGGATGTTCCAGTTCGCCGCGGGCCCCGCATCACGTTCGAGCGCCGCGCGGCCCGACCTCTCGAGCAAAGAGAAGGCGTGCTCCCATCGCTTGGGCAAGGTGGCATCGAGGCTCACGCGCCCCGCGTCACGCTCACCGTGCCACTCGAAGTTGGCCACTCCCATGCCAAAGGCCGAGAGCGCGCCGGCGTACGGGTGGAAAACCAAGCGTTGAATTCCAAGGCGTCGCGCGATGAGACAGGCATACTGACCGCCTGCGCCGCCAAAGACCACCATCGCATGTGTGCGCACGTCGTGGCCGCGGCCGACGGACACTTTTTGAATGGCGGCCGCCATGTTCTCCGTCGCAACCCGCAGGAAGCCGTGTGCGACCTCGTCCGCGTCGCGTTCGATGCCATTCGCTCGAAGCGCGGAAGCGATTTGTTCGAGCTTCTTTCGAGCTCGTTCTTCGTTCAATGCGAATGGAAACCGGTCTGCTGCGAGCCTTCCGAGGCAGAGCGAAACGTCGGTCAGGGTCAGCTCCTCGGCGCCCGGTTTCCCATAAGAAATCGGTCCCGGGTCGGCGCCGGCGCTTTGCGGGCCGACGGTCATTCGGTTCGCTTCCAGCCTGCAGATCGAACCGCCGCCCGCAGCGACGGTGTGAAGCTCGATCATCGGCGCTCGGATTCGAATGCCTCCGATCTGGCTTTCGAAGACCCGTGAGACCTGGCCCGCGTAGCGCGACACGTCCGTCGAAGTGCCGCCCATGTCGAAGCCGATGGCTTCGGCCAGGCCCAGCTCGTCGGCAACTGCGCCGGTCGCTACCACCCCGGCGGCCGGGCCAGACACAACGGCGTTGCGTCCGATGAACGCGGATGCGTCGACCAGGCCACCGTTGCTCTGCATCATGCGAAGCCGCCCTTGCCCGAGCTCTTCTTCGAGCTTCTGCATGTACTGCGTCAGCAGCGGGGTCAGGTACGCGTTGGCGGTGGTGGTGTCGGTGCGGCCGAGAAGACCGAGCTCGTTCGAGATTTGGTGCGACAGCGAGACATGGGCGAAACCGACCTCCTCTGCGATCGCAGCGACTTGCCCCTCGAGCGTCCCGTCGCGGTACGCGTGCATCAGCGAGACCGCGACCGATTTGGCGCCATGCTGACGGGCTTCTTCGAGCGCCTGGCGGAGCGAAGTCAGGTCGAGCGCCCGCAGCACGGAGCCATCGGCGGCCATCCGCGCACCGATTTCGAAGACCTCCTCGGCAAGCGGCTCGGGCTTCTCGATCTCGAGCGCGAAGAGCTCGGGCCGGGTCTGATCACCGATCCAACTCAGCTCCCCGAGGCCTTCGTCGGCGATCAGCACTGTCCGGCAGCCACCGCGCTCGAGAAGCGCGTTGGTGGCCAAGGTCGTTCCCATTCGGACCTCGGCCGGGGGAATCGGCTCGCCGGCTTTGAGCCCCAGGAGCGCCCGGATGCCCAGGAGCGGCGCCTGGTCCGAGGAGAGCACCTTGGTCACCCCGATGGCGCCGGTGAGCCGATCTCGATGGATGCAGTCCGTGAAGGTGCCTCCGCGGTCGATCCAGAACTGGTGCCGGGGGTTCGGCGGTGCCATCCAGCCCTGCATCGAAGCACGCTGCCCCCTGGGGTCAAGAGCGGCGCTGCGATCTGTGACAGTACGCCGGAAAACAAGCCAAAAGAGCTATGCTAGGTCGATAATTGATGGCGTCGGCGCAGAGTCGAGAATTTTTCTGGTTTTCAAACGAGTTTCCTGGACTTATACAGGCCAGCAAGTCAAGGAAACCAAGGACGATGGACGCGGAAGAATTTACTGTCTCGTCCGTGATACCTGCGAGTCCAAATCGTATTTATTCCGCGTGGATGGATGAGCGTCATCATTCCGCTTTCACGGGAGCGCGGGCTACGGTGGACCCCTGGGTGGGCGGTCGAGTGGTTGCAGACGATGGTTTCATCGACGCTACCCATGTCTATTTGGTGACCGGTAGCCGTATCGCCATGACTTGGCGTACCCGGGATTTCCCCAAGGGGGCCAACGACTCGCAGGTCGACATCTCGTTTTCTCCGGTCGCCGGCGGCACCAAAGTCGAGGTGACCCACAGCAAGGTCCCCGCCGGGCTCGGAAAGGCCTGCGAGAAGATCTGGAAATCGCTCTATCTCGGCCCGATGGCGAAGTACTTCGGTGAGCCGGACGCGATGCGCGCAGCCTACGCGGCAGCCAAGAAGGCAGGGCACCTGCCCCTCTCCGGAATCAAGGCGAGCCGCCCGGGGCCGAGGCGTCCCTTCGTTCCCGCACCGCAGCTTCCGGTCGAGGAGCCGGGCGAAGACGAGGACGAGGACGAGGAGCGGCCGAAGAAGACCCGCAAGCGGGTCGAGACCAAGCCGATCGACCTTCGGGAGCTCGCGCAGGCCCAGGCTGAAGCACGTAAGCTGGCCGCTCGCAAAAAGGCCGAATCTAAGAAGAAGGCCGAAGCGGCGCGCAAACAGGCGGAAGCCGCTCAACGAAAGCTGGAGGCCAAGAAGAAGGCCGAAGCGCTGAAGCTCAAGCAGGCCGAGGCCAGGCGAATCGCGGCCGAAAAGAAAAGGGCCGCGGCAGAAAAGAAGGCCGAGCTAGCCCGCAAGAAGGCGGAGGCGAAGGCAAAGGCCGACGCGATCAAGCGCAAGAAGGCGGAAGCGAAGAAGAAGGCCGACGCGAAGAAGAAGGCTGTGGCGCAGAAGAAGGCGGCGGCCAAGAAGAAGATGGCCGCGAAGAAGAAGGCGGCTGCCAAGAAGAAGGCGGCTGCCAAGAAGAAGGCGGCTGTCAAGAGGCGTCCCGCGTCGAAGAAGCGGGGTGCGACGAAGAAGCGCGTCGCCACCAAGAAGCGGGGAAGCAGCAAGAAGCGCGCAGCTCCGAAGAAGCGGAGAAGCACGAAGAAAAAGGCTGCTCCGAAGAAGCGCCGCAAGGTGACCAAGAGGCGCGCAGCTCCGAAGAAGCGGAGAAGCACGAAGAAAAAGGCTGCTCCGAAGAAGCGCCGCAAGGTGACCAAGAGGCGCGCTGCTCCGAAGAAGCGGGGAAGCACGAAGAAGCGCGCCAAGTCACCAGCAAAGAAGGCCAAGCGTCGTACGTCGCGACGCTAGCCTATGAGTCGAGCGGGGACTCGGCCTGGCGCCGCAGTCCGTCAAAGAGGGTGTCGAGGGCGCGATGCTCTTGGGCGAGCTCGATGATGCTAAGCTCTTCGAGCGCGCTGTCGACCGGGCTCGCGGCGAGCCAGACCTGCATGGCTTCGAGGGCGGTCACCAGACCGACGCTTCGTCCGGGCAATGCCAGCGCAGCGGTCGACACCTTCGCCTCGCGCAGAGCCTCTGCGATCAGCTGGCAGGCCTTTTGGGCAACGCCTTGGTCAAACGAGGCGCTGTCTCCTAGACCGATCAGCAGAACGCGTTCGGATTTGAGCGTGCCTGGGTTCGCCAGCATGGCCTTTTCCCCGAGTGTTCCCTGTAGGTAGCCGGCCATGAGCTTTCTCGAGAGCGCCCCACAGAGGCGCCAGTCGATGAGCCCGGCCGCGCCCCGCAGCGGACGTTCGTCGGAGAAAAAGGGCAGGACGATGACTTCGGTTTGGAGCTCGTCCAAGCTTTCTGGCGCAGCGGAGATGAAATCGTAGGCGATCACGATTTTCCCAGCTCAGTCGCGATCCGATCGAGAACGCCATTGACGAAGGCGCCGCTCCCCTCGGAGCCGAAGCGTTTGGCGAGCTCGACCGCCTCGTTGAGTGTCACACGTTTCGGAATATCGACCATCTCGCGAAGCTCCACGATTGCGACGCGGAGGACGTTTCGATCGACGATCGGCATGCGTTCGATGCGCCAGTGGTGGCTCGACGAACGAATGATCTCATTGACGTCGTCTTTGTGATCGGCGTACGCGCGGACCAATCGATTGGCGAAATCGATGTCTTCGACCGGCGCGTCCTCGTTCGAGAGGTGCCCCCAGTACGACCGAATCGCCTGCGTTCCGCTCACGTTCGACACATCCATGAAGTACAGGATGCGAAGCGCCGCCTCACGGCCTTTTCGTCGTGATCCCATCGTCCGCAAGCTTTCGATCCAAAATGACCATTTCGATCGCGGTCAGCGCTGCGTCGCGGCCCTTGTTGCCGTGCGCCCCGCCGGCGCGCTCGAGCGCTTGGGCTTCGTCGTCGGTCGTGAGGAGGCCGAAGATCACCGGGACCCCGGCGTCGAGTGCGACCCGGCCGAGGCCAATCGCGGTGCCCTGCGAGACGAAGTCGAAGTGCGGCGTGCCTCCCCGAATCACCGCACCGAGCGCTATGACGGCGTCGAAGCGCCGGCTCTGCGCGAGCTGTTGAGCTGCGTACGGGAGCTCCCAGGCGCCTGGCACCTCGACTACATAGACCGATTCGTCGGGCAGACCGCGCTCGGAGAGGCATTCTTGGGCACCCTCGAGCAGCTTGCTTACGACCGCACGGTTGAAGCGAGACCAGACGATGGCAAAGCGCGCATCCGCTGGCGCGGCGACCTCTCGCAGTGGCGGGTTGCGGTCCTCGCTCATTTGGAAGCCGCTACCTTTTTCGAAGCCACGGGAGTGAGCTGACCGCCCGGTGCAACGAGAAGCTGTTCGCCCACATTGAGCCCGTAGGCGTCGAGGCTCGGGATCCGCCGCGGCCGGTTGGTTAGTAGACGCAGCTGCTCGAGCCCGAGGTCCGAGAGCACCTGTGCGCCGAAGCCGTATTCGCGGAGAACGACGCCGGGCTCTTCGGGCGATCGAGGGAGCGGTTCGTTCAGGTAGAAGGCCAAATCGGTTTCGGGATCCGGATGCCCAGG